>CAACVD010000053.1_pt1 | contig 44048 bp, 53 predicted proteins | sample 2381771 | NCBI WGS metagenome assembly CAACVD01 (sample SAMEA5211965, study PRJEB30684) | marine metagenome | biome: Marine; feature: Epipelagic; material: Water | collected 2015-10-15 | depth 15 m
CATGATAGAAAAAATATAGGGTTAACAGTAAGAAACTTTTATGAAGCATTTAAAAATTTACCTTTATATTTAGTTGCATTTACAATTTCATACTTTTCTCTTGGTTTCCAAGTTTTAAATAATTTATCAAATGCTTCTATTACTCGTTTTCCTTGTTGTTCCGCTGTAAATCCAGCTTCATTACTTAAAGCCCATTCCCTACCAGCTAAACCTCGTCTTTCTCTTTCTTCAGGACCTAATTCATATACCTCTTTAATCCTTTCAGTTACATCTTCCCAAGCACATCTATCATCAAAAATATAAGGTGTTGGAGGTGAACCCTGAATGGATCTAGAAGTTGGATAAACTGGAAATGCCCATTCACCATGTTTTTTATAAGTACCTCTATGATTTGAAGGTACATTAGCATCAGGTTCAAACCATTTACCATCATTATCTATAAATCTCATTTGATCCTGCATACCACCAGTTGTGTTAGCAATAATAGGTGTACCTGACAGCATTGCTTCCGTTAAAGTTAAGCCCCATCCCTCATTACAGGTAATTAATACTTGACAATCCGCTGCATTATAAAGATAGTTTAGCTGTTTATTATCAACTTTATTTAATGAAAATTTAACATTATGAAAATAATTTTCATCAAATAAGTATTCTTTCACTTTACCTAAATGTGTTCCAGCATCAGTAATATACTCTGTATGCATCATTAACAAACATTTTTTAGCTTTTTCTTTTGGAAGTGAATCTAAAAACGCTCTAAAAGCTAACATTGTGTCTGGGATTTGTTTTCTTCTAATATTTCTGGAGTTAAAAAATAATATAAAATCATATTTTTCCTTACCAAATGTATTATTTTTCCATTCAATAAAATCTGGATCGTCTTTGTCTATAGGTTTGTAAATATTATGATCTAGCCCATGAGGTACGTATTTAAATATTTTATTTTTTTCCTTACCTTCTAATACTAGTTTATTAATATTTACTGTTTGTTTAGATATACCCATTAATAGATCACAAGCTTCATAATATGGTCTATTATACATTGGAGCAGGATAATCATCCCAAATATTTAAATAAGCAATGGGAATTTGTTTTCTTATTTCCTGTTCCATATTCCAAATATGCATAAAATATCTAGGATCAGTAATTAACAAAATTGCATTTGGTCTTTCAATATTAAGAATTTCTCTAATAATTCTAGGATCGCCATAACCATCTACTGGGTACATCATTACACTAGCATCCTCAACACCAGATAAATCAGCCGTATCCTTAGATAAATCTAATCTTTTTCCTTTTTCTGGGTGTTTTATAGCACCAGCAACATTTACCCAATTAAAATGTTGACACGTTTTTAAAACAATTTCCTTAGCTACTGTAGCAACACCAGAATGGACTCTAATGTCATCTGCTATTAGCATTATTTTTTTCCTTTTATCTTTTGGAATATACTTAAAGTCTTTATTCATAATTATATTTCGAGATTTGTTTGATTGGTAATTTTTCTACGAAAGTCTTCATCTGTAAGATACAAAAACAAAGTACGATCTGCAAGTTTTTGAAAACTAAACTTTCTTTTTACACATTCAATCTTAAAATTCTCGAATAAATCACTTTGGACTTTGACACTAGTTAGTGTCATCGGTTTTTTATTACTCATAGTCTTTATTTTTATTAAAACATTTATTATACATATATAAGTATTACTCAAAATGCGCTTTTGCTCCACATAACTCTTTATCTTCTCCATAAGGACAGAATGTACAATTCCATTTAGAAGGTGATTTAGGATAATTAATTTCTTTAATATCACCACTTGAATTAAAACATTCATTTACAAAGTCATTTATCGCATTTTTAGCTCTATTTATTTTAATTTTACCACTCGGAGGTGCAAATGTTTGCACTCTATAAGCTTGATGGGGTGACATGATTTTTTCATCATCCCAATCCATCACTTTTCTCTTAACAATAAAAAATTCTATTTCTATATTTTCTAAAGGTATATTATATTGTTCAGAAAAAAACTTTTTATACAGTATTAATTGAAAATGCTTATCTTCATTCTTTTTATCTCTAGCATTCCATCCTTTAGTACTGGTTTTGATGTCAATTATTTTAAATGTCTTTGTGTTTTCATTATATAGTACAACATCTAGAAATCCTGTATATAATACGTTATTTAACATTTTATTTGGAGCTATAATAATTGGTAATTCGCAACCAACTAAATACCAACCTCTTCTTGAGAAATATCTTGCTCGTTTTTTTACAAACCAATTTAATATCCCAACTCCATCTTCGAAAAATTCTCTCATCTCCTCAGCAGAGGAAAAATGTTGGTTATTATTCTTCTTATATTGTTCTTGATATTCACCTATAAACTTCTCCTGAAATAAACTTTCTAAATCTAATTTATCTGCGTTAGCAGCACTTGTGTCAAACATTACGTCTAAATAATGTTGTAATACTTCATGTATAGCCGTCCCAAATACAGTGTGAATAGAAGAACTAAATTTCTTAATTTTATCTTTATACTGAAGTTTCCATCTATAAGGGCAACTTCTAAAAATAGATAATTGAGAATAAGATATATTCTTCTGATAAGCGAAATTAATTTCTCCCGGAGGATTATTTTTAATCTCCTTTACAATATTAGGAATCTTTCTAGCCAAAACTTATTTTTTCCATTTATCACGTCCTACTAACATACCAATTATTCCATAATTAGCTATATCAATAAACGTGTCTTCCATTCCCTCACCTTTTACATAGTTTCTACCATGTATTATAAGATTTTTTAATCTAGAAATTTTATCAGTAAGTCTAATAGTTAAACCAGTAAGTGAAAATTTTTTATCATCACTATTAGTTAAATCACCCCCTAAGGCAATATTATTTAAGCCATAATCAAGATGTTTAAGGGCAAACATTTCATACATTTCATTTTGTATCTCTCTAAACTCTTTAGATAATTCGGGATAATCCTTTTCAAATTTTCTAATTGCCGCAGCATCCGGATTTTTAGCATCCATAATTTCTCTATCACTCATATTTTTTTCTTCTTGCATGTCATGCCATGCCGTTATAATATCACCCATTAACTTGTTCTTTTATAACAAAATATTTTTCTAATATTTCTAATCTTTCATCTGCTGAAGCTAATAATTTTAGGGCTTCACTACAATTATCCCAATAATCTTTAGTTGAATGATCACCTATACCTGCTGGGTGGTTTGTTAATAATTCTATACTTGCTAGAGCTTTGTTTTTATCCGCCTCTGCTTCGGACTTTAAAAATTTGTATACTTGCGTGTTCATAGTATTAATATAATTAATTTAATTTAATTTTCCTAGTTTTTCTATCATTTCCCCCATAACTTTTGGTCTTTTTTCACCATGATAAAATAGTAATCTATTTTTATTACCTGGTACTTTAAACCAATTATTATGAATATAATTACTACCCAAATCCTGATCTATACCATCAAAATCAATTTTATTTACTTCATCTATAGTATCTTTATCATTTACAATATTTACATAAATAAGGGGTAAACCATCATAAATATGTTTATCCCAAAGAAGTGGGTTTAAAGTACCCTCCTCATGGAAGGGGCAATAATAAGTAGGATTACTTAATATAGTGGGATTAATACACATCCAATACCATTCATTAAGAAATTTTTTATGTAAAGTATTAACTAAAAAATACCCTGAATTTCTATATCGTTTATCTAATCTTCTATATTGATCTATTTTAAATATTTCACAAACTGGGTGTTCTAAAGTTGTACTAAGATCACTTCTTTCCCATGCACCACCTCTTCCATTTATATGTAAATAATCAAAAGGACCTTCAGCAAACATAGGATGTTCAGATTCGTAATCAAATATGTTATCAACATACTTAGTTGCTATAGAATCGCAATCTATATAAGCTACACATCTTGCAAAATTATCTAAAGCATGTTTAACTATAAGTGGTTTTTGGATTAATAAATCATATAAAGAGGAATCATTTCTATCTATATAGTAATTACCATTTTCAGTTACATTGTAATTATGGATAGGGTTTACTTTAGCTTCCCATTTATAGGTTGAAACACCATCTACGTCTATATACTTATCTGAATCTACAAGATAAACTATAACTGGATAGTCGCTATATTTTTTGATTGATTTAGCACACATAGCTGCTACGCCAGCATAATTTTCGTTACAATGTAAAACATATGCTCTATCTACTCTGTTTGGATCTAACTCTTTATTGATATAATAACCATACTGAGGGTTTGAAAATAAGTGAACTAATTTAGGGTACCTTTTTTTCATTAATTCCTTAGTTAAATCTGGTTGGTGGTGGGTTTCATATTTGTTTCCATTTACTTCTCCTTGTTCCATAGAATAAGGGATAGCAACTAAACAATGTTTACCACTATTAACTATATCATTAATTAATTTTTTTGCTCTATTTACTTTAATGTGTTCTAATACATCACCTAAAATATAAAAATCATAATCTAAATTTTTTATCTTTAAATCTAAAATATCACTATGATAAACATTATCATATTTATCTTCTAAATTAAATTTTTTTATATAGGGTTTAAAAATTTCTATAGCATCCATTTTATAACCAACATCTCTAAGTAATTGTGAATAAGTACCAATACCAGGACCTATATCTAATATTTTTGAGTTTAAAGGAAGTTTATCAATGATAAACTCTTTAACATCTTCCTTAAAATAGTTATAACTTTCAGGCATATAATTTTTTAATTTCTTTTTTTTCTAGTCCTAAACTAGTTAGTATACCATCTACGTCTGTACGATCCAATATACCTAAATATTCTTTGGCCTCTTTTGCTGAACATTTGTAATAATTTTTAATATATTCTACTAAGTCTTTATTTGGTTGTTTTATATTTGATTTAATGTATTTATTCCATTTATTATTTTTAGGAATAAATTCTTTATAAATGTTATAAATCATCTTTTTTTCCTGAGGTGGGAACTCTTGAACATAATTTACTATATCAATATAGTCAGAGTTCATAGAAATAAATCTATGAATCATATAACTATTCCAAACCTCCCAGTCTTTATCTGTAAATGATTCTACTGGGGGTTTGGTGTTATTAATTGCCTTTAACCAATCAAATATATTCTTCAATACTAATCCATTATATAGTCTTTTAACTCATCTCTAAGATCCTTAGGGACTGATGCCTTAAGAATTTTTTTAGTAGTTGGGTCATAAAAGACTGGGATAGGTAAAAGAGCATCTTCTTCTGTTCCCATAACAAATTTAGACACTGTTCGTAATACTACTCCTTGTTGAAATAAAACATCACCTTCAAAATTTTTAATTTCTGAAGTGTTTTTTAAATCAATAGGAGGTCCTGCTTGCTGTTGTTGTTGCATAATTATTTATTATTTATTATATTTGAAATTAAACTCATTGTATTGATTTCTTTATCAATACGGAAATTTGCTTTATATTGATGATCATTTACTAAAATAGCAACTGTACCTTCTTTACCTGGAAGATACTCCGATGCTCTTTCGTATAATGCTTTAAATAATTCATCAAAATCATCTACATTAGCATCAGCTATAGTTTGACGGATTGTTCTAAAATTAGATTTACCTTTTAACTCAGTGATAACTGTATCTATATAATTAGATGATACTAGTACTGATTTATCTATGTTTAACATACTATCTTGGGTAGATAGTTGAATGGTATTAATACATTTTCTTAAATCAGGATAATATTGTGTTACAATAGCTCCTAATTCATTCATTTCAAATCCTATACCTTCTTGATCCATAATCCAAGCTAAATGTTTAGCAACATCTTTTTTAGTTGGAGGTACTACTTTAAGTACATGACATCTTGATTGTAAAGGATCAATAATACGTTCTACAAAATTACAAGTCATTATAAACCTAGTAGTCCGCGAAAACGTTTCAATGATATTACGGAGCGAAGCTTGCGCTTGGATAGTAAGAAAATCAGACTCATCCAAAATAACAACCTTAAGTGGCTTAAACGAAGCCACACTAGCAAAGCTTTGTACTTTATCTCTAATTGTTTCAATACCTCGTTCATCCGAAGCATTAATATAAATGCTGTCACAATCAAGATTTTGTACAATGAGTTTAGCAAGAGTTGTTTTTCCAGTTCCAGCAGGTCCATAAAATATTAAATTTTGAATATCATTTTGCTCTAAATATTTAGATATTTTTGTCTTAATACTATTATTCCCTACATAGTTTTCTAATTTAGTAGGACGATATTTTTCTACTAATAAACTATTCTCCGAATTCCCCATATATTGAGTATTTCTTTTCTGGTTCTGGGATTACTTCTGTTTCCTTAGAATCAATTGCATATAAACTACTTTTTAATGGTTCTAATCTATAATGCCCTTTAAATCCAGTTTTTACCATATATGCTTCTAAAGTATCAGTAAGTGTTTTATGCACTGGACCATCTGGTTCATTAGCAACTAGTCTCCACTTATCACCTGGTGGTACTCTTCTAGCAATTAATATGTTTTTTTCTTCAATTTTTGTAGCCATAATATACGAAAAATATTTACATCATCCCCATCATTGATGGATCAATTTGTGGTTGTTTATTATCTTCTTCAGGTTCATCAACTACAGTACATTCAGTTAATAAAACAGTACCTGCTACTGAAGCTGCATTTTCTAATGCTGTTCTAGCTACCTTAGTTGGATCAATAATACCAGCTTCTTTCATATTAACTACTTTATCAGTTTTAATATTATAACCCGCCCAAGCACCATCACCAGAATTGCATAACTGATCTGCTAATATTTGTCCTTTAACATTATCAAACCCAGCATTAACTAAAATTTGATTAAAAGGTTTAGCACATGCTTCAACTACAATTTGAGCTCCTGTGGTATTAGCTTTTAAACCATTAGATGCATATAATAATGCTGCTCCACCACCTGGTACAATACCTTCTTCAATAGCAGCTTTTGTTGCATGTAATGCATCATCCACTCTATCTTTTTTCTCCTTCATTTCAGTTTCAGTGTTTCCACCTACATGAATAATAGCTACTCCCCCGACGAATTTCGCCAACCTTTCTTGGAGTTTTTCGACTTCGAACGGCGTTGTTGCCTTGTCGATTTGTTGCTGTAGTTCTTCAACACGTGTTTCAATTGATTCAACTGATCCTTTTCCATCTACTATCGTTGTTTGTTCTTTTTCTATTGTTGTTGTTCTTGCTTCACCAAACCATTCCCAACTAAATTTATCTAGTTTCATTCCTTTTTGTTTATCAAAAACTACTCCACCAGTTGTAATGGCTATATCTTCTAATATTAATTTTCTTCTATCACCAAAATCAGGTGCCTTAACAGCACATACTTTCATTGTACCTCTCATTTTATTAACAATAAGAGTAGCTAATGCTTCATTATCTATATCCTCAGCTATGATAAGTAAAGATTTAGCTTGGGCAGAAACTGCTTCTAATACAGGTAATAATTCTTTTACTTGAGTGATTTTTTGATCCGCAATAAGAATAAGGGGGTTGTCTAGTGTGGCAGTCATTGTACTATTATTAGTAACAAAATAAGGTGACTTATAACCTCTATCAAACTGTAACCCTTCAACAGTTTCAAGATAAGTTTCACCAGTACGAGATTCTTCAATGTGAACAACCCCCTCCATTCCAACTTTTTCAATTGCGGTAGCAATTAATTTTCCAGTTTCAGGATCATTATTAGCAGAAACTGTAGCAATTTGTTCTAACTGTTCTTCTCCTGAAATATCCTCTGATATATTATTTTTAAGATTACTAATTACTTCCTTAACAGTAGTATCAATATCTCTTTTTATTTGAACTGCATTTTCATTATTATTTAAAGCTGTTAATCCTGCTTTAATCATTTCTCTAGCTAACAAGGTTGATGTTGTAGTACCATCACCTGCCTTTTCAGCTGTCTTAATAGCAGCCTGTTTTACCAATTGAACTCCTAATTCTTGGTTTGGTTCTTTTAGGGAAATTGATTTAGCAACTGTAACACCATCTTTAGTTGATTGAGGATAACCATTATTATTTGCTATAACAACATTTCTACCATTTGGTCCTAATGTAGATACAACTGCATCTGCTAACGTATCTATTCCTTGTACTAAATTATTTCTAGCATCTGAACCTAATATAACTTGTTTACTCATTTGATATATCTTTTAATTGATTAATTTCTTCTTCACTTACTTTAGTTTCAGCTATTACTTCTTCAACGCTTACATTTGCATTGATTTTAGCTAATACTTGATTTTCTGGGCCCACATAAAATTCTTCCCCATCATAAGGTAATTTAGTGAATCCCATTGTTGGTAAAATTACTTTATCCCCTTCTTTTAGTTGGGTTTTTATAAATTCTCCCGTAATAGTATATTTTCCAGGACCAACTGCAATAACAGTTCCTGTTTCATTTTTTTCTTTACCTAAATCAGGTACAATTATTGAGCCATAAGTACTTTCTTCAGCTTCAATAGGTTTAACTATAACTGCATCAAATAACGCTTCTAATTCCATCTGTATAACTTTTAATTTTATTTTCTATTAATTTATATTCATTTAAAAACTCCTTAAGAGTATTATAATCTTTTTTTGTATGTAATTTTTCTCTAGATACTTTTTCTATTGCCTGGTCAAAATTAGGATAGTATCCTTGTGGTTTTGCATACTCAGTTCCCCCACCTTTAGATCTAAAATGATCTTTGTCTGGGGTAATTCTTTCAACAACAGTATAACACATTTCATCCTTTTGGATGTAAAATGGTTCTAATAATGGATCACTAATTGTTGTAATTAATTTTTTCTTTTTAGCCATAGTTGTAAATTATTTATACGACCAATATACGAAAGAAAATGTGCTAGGACACATGATTTACAAATAACCCTTATTTGATTTTGATAGACTTTGGTTTGGCATCTTCAGCTAATGGAATAAAAATGGCTAATAAACCATTTACTAATTCTGCCTCAATTTTACTTAAGTCAAATTTAGGAGCTATCTTATAACCTAAACTAAAAGACTTTTTTGATAAACCATTATAAATTGTTCCTTCATGGAACTCTTCTTTTTCTGGTTTTTTATAACTAATATTTAATAGATCTCCCTCAATATTAATATCAACATCTTTTTTAGTTAGTCCTGTACAAGCTACTTCAAAGTGAAGTCCTGTATCATCATAAAAAATATTGACGGGATGTGGTTGTTTGGATTGAAATGCTGGTGCAAATTGCGACTCAGCGTTGAAAAGATTTCTAAATAAAATGTCGAAAGGACTAATCTGCCTCTCAAAGATTTCTAATGTACTCATATCATTAATTTTTAGTGAGCGCCTAAGCTAACTCGGTTAAACAAAACATAACAAATGTGCCCTAGCTACATTGTCATTTATTATACATATAATATAAATAAGGAAAAACACTATTCCAAGCTATTTTATTCATTTCTTGCAATAAAATATTCACTGTTTATATCTTCAGATTCAAATTTTAATTTTAAAATTCCTGTGTTAGACAATTGTAAAGTGCAAAAATCTTGATCCTTATTACTATTTAATATATCTTTAAAAATATCAGAATTAAATGGAACACTTAAAGTATTATCCTTAATCTTACCACCATTTACTTGGTAAGAAATTTTATTAGAAAATCCTGTATTATCGCCAAATATAAATTCGCACACAGGATTACCATCAAAATCTATTGTAGTAGTAATTAACATTGAATCTATTTCTCCTAAAGCATTCTTAGCTTTAATTAAATGGTCTATATCTTCTGGTTCTAGTGTTATTTCTATTTCCCATTCTTCAGGATCATCATACCAAGTATTTTTACCTAAAATCAAAGTATCAGCTAATGAATAAGTTAAATCAAAATTAGAATCCTGAATATGCATTTTAGTGTAAATTGCTTTCATTTTTTCTAACGATATCATTAAATCACCATTAGTAATAGATAATAATTTATTTAATTTGTTTGTATCAAATACTCCTAATTCCGAATCTTCTAAAGGAAAATTATTAGCTACTACTCTACATACTCTACCTGCTTCTCCAGCATAAATTGTAAGTGTATTATCTTTAATTCTCCACTTTACTTGGTTATTCAAACCATTTAAATAATACTTGGAAATAACACTTGTTAATGTACTCTTATTTATCATAACTGTAATATACGAATTTTATTTTACTCTTCAAACCATTCTTTAATTGTATCAACAGGATATCCTAATGAGTAAGATATCTTCTCTATAAGGTCCATAAAGTCCTCATATAATAAATCATCATAATCAGTTTCAATACTAATTTTTTGGTCATAATGTTCTACTGTTATCTTCATATTTCAAACGATTTTAAAGCGTTAACATAAGGATTTAAACTTAATGACCAACCTAAATCACTAAAAAACCCTTCTAATTTATTCAATAATATTGAATCAAATACTTTCTGTCTATCAGCATAAGCATCCAAGAAATCAACTATTTTATCTGGCATTTCATAATCAAAGAATGCTAACGCTTCTATTTTATAGGGATTATCTTTTAGATAAATCCATTTTACTTTATCTGCCATTGTAATTAGATTATACTTTCTATCTAATTGCCATAATCTAAGTAAATCATTATAACGAATAGCAGCACGAACAGGAGCAGGAGCACCTTTTAATATTTCAGTAAACATTTCACCTGCACGGGCACTTTTACCGCTATATTTTTCTAATTTTTTTACAGCTGTAGGATTACCTAATTTTGTTAGTGGAATAGTACCATCTAAAATTTCAGTTTTAAATGTTTTAATTTGATCAATAATACTTTTATGCTGTTCTCCTTTTAGTACTTGTTGTAAAATATTGTTAAAGAAATCCCCTAAAATAGGAGGAAAATTAGCTTTCATAAATTCTAAACCCTTAATGTCTAGTATTTCTTTTTCAATACCTTCCTGTTTAGTAATCCATTGAGCATAACGTCTAGTAGACCTAAAATAAGCTGATCTAATTACACATTCAGTTTTCATTTCTAATCTATGAGTAGAAACATTAAAACACTCCTTAGCTAATCTATTATAATCTTCAGATATAATATCTTGATATGCTAAAGCTACTTGTTCTAATTTGTCATCTTTATCTTTATCATTAAAATCTTCAAAATTAGGATATAAATACTTTAGTATGGGTTCAGCATTAAAGTAATTAGAATCTGTATCAACATAAGCACAGTAATTCTCATCTTCTTTATCGCAAATAAACCAGGGTGTTTCTTCTAAATGTTTCACTTATAATCTTTATATGATTTTTCTTCTACCAGATCTGAGCCAGTTGTTTTATTAATAAGTTTTTTAACTTCACTTCTTTGATCATTAGTAACATAAACAGATCTTGCTAATTGAATAAATTCTTCATCAAATCTTTTTTCACGTTCACAATCTCTAATCCAATCTTCTATGTCCCATAATAACCCGTTTATACGAGCTAGTTCAAGATAATGATTTTGGAGTTGACCTCCAAATTTTTCAAATAACTCTACACATAAAGGATTAAGTACATCAAATTCCTTTTGTATATTAATTAATTTTTCTTTATCTTCAATTTTCAGTAATTTTAATTCTAAAATTGAGATTTTATCTAATAACTCTCCGTTTGATACTTCTATTTTCATAATTTAAAATTTACTATCCTCTCCAGGAATTTGTATTACACCAGGATCTTTGGTTCCATCTGATCTTGTTCTATTATCTCTTTCAAGGGTAACTTCATATTTAATTCCAGCTAATTTAAAGTGTCCACCTTGTTTTAACATTTTTCTAAAAAAGGATTCTTGAATTTCACTCCAACTTTCACTAATTAAAATTAATTCGTCTTTACTAATAGGATCTCCATTAGCAACAATATTCATTCCTTTTCTTATAGATTGTTTTTTTAATGTCATATTTCTAGTTTTAATTCGCCTTTAATTACTTTATTCATATGTCTATTGGCACATAAAGCTGATTCCTGAATAATTCTGTGGCCTGATAGAGTAATTGCTTCACTTAATATTGATAAACTCATTCCATATCTAAATGAAGGTAATGCTGTAGCACCATATAAACTATTAAGCAAAATTTTCATTGTATATTGCATTAAATGGTAATAAGCACCTTTTTCTTTATCTCCGGATTTATATGCTTTTTTCATAGCATTCTTATATTTTACTCTCTCATCAAACCATTTATTTAAAACCGTTGATAAAGTAGATTCTTTATCTGTTGTAAACATTGAACCATTAGCTGAGATAGCTAGGTTATTTTGTTCAACCATAGCTATTAACCTTCCAATATTAACTCGGGTTTGTTGTCCTTTAGCATTTTCAACTAGTAATTCTTCAGATTTATCACGTTCTTTTAAATCATTAAGTCCTAATCTATTATTACGATCATCAGCATCTATGATACGTCCCTTAAATGTTTCTCGTCCTATGTTTAAAGACATTATAATAGATGGATACAGCGATGTTAAATCCTCATCAAACATATACTTATACAACCCAGCTTTAGGGCAAAAAAGGTAACCACCAGCATACCCTTTTTTAATTCTAGGATTAGGGTCTTTAGCAGGTGGAATTATATTTTGAGATAATAAATAAGCTGAGATTGCACCATCTTGAGTTTTACTATTTGCATAAACCTCACTATAATTATGTTTTCCTTTATGGGATAGATTTTTAGTTAAAGCAATGTACTGAAGTTTCTCATCTAATAATTTTAATATTTCAACATCACGAAAGTTATATTGAATATATTTTTGTAAATCAGTTTCAAATAATTGATCAAGATTACCTTCATAATCAACCTTACCTATACCAGTGTATTTTTCACCAATAGCATCTAATTTCCAGCTTGGTTCATCTTTCCAACTATATTTTTTATGTAATCTCATATAGTCTAGAGATTCAACCCCCATAATATCTACAAATTGATTTCGTTTGAAAAAATACTGGTTGTTCTTTTTAGCATTTACTTTACCTATTGGTGATAATTGATCAGCCCATTCTTGGCCTAATACATTACACATTCTATAATATAAATAAGGTATATCAAAAAAATCACTATTATAACCAATTAAAATATCGGGATCAATTTCTCTAAAACGTTCTAAAAATTTAGCTAATAATTCTTGTTCTGTCCTACAAGGTACTATTTCTTTATTTTTAGCTTTAGTTCGTTTTAAATCACCTTTATCATCTCGAACTAAAATAACCCAATGGTCTTCTAATTTATCCCAATAAGCTATTGTAGTAATAGGCATTGGAGCTCTTTCAATATATTCTTCAGTTAGGGCTCCTCCTATTTCACACTCAATATCAAAAAATAATTCCCTATGACCTGTAGAGGGTTCATCATCAATACCATACCTTTCAATAAGGTATTTTTGATATGGAGGTATATCATGAAAATGTAAATTAGGAGTGTTTTTATCCCATTTATAAATTTTTCTAAGTGGTTCTCCTCCTAAACCAGTGTGTAATTTATCTTCTTTAGAACATTCTTGGTAAGCACAGTTATACCATTCGATTTCATCATAGCCACCTTCGTCCCATAAATGAATCTTATATTTATTATTACCTAATCTTTCAGCATAACACTTTTTATACATTATATTCCAGCACTTGAATTGTGAAATCTTTGTAATTCATCTCCTGTAAAAAACTGAGTTAAATCAGGTCTAAAATAATTAATTGATTTCATTACTTTTCTATCTCGAGTTCTATATACTACAAATCTCTCCTCCACTTTTTCATAGTGACATGGCTCATTTTGTTCTTTAGAGCGGACGGTGACAGTCTCCATGGCTTCTTCTTCATTGTTACAAGACTTCGATAGATTTGATGCTTGTACTTCTTGATACGCTGGCCATATCTTATCCTTAAGGCCGTGTAACATAGTACCGTTCCCGAGGGAAACATAAGCAATATCGCACAAAGCATCCAAAACTTCCACGATGTTTCCGTTTTCGCAAGCCTGTCTATATTCTTCCAGCTCTTCAAGTACAAAGTCGTATACGAATTTCCATTCCTTCTCTTCTGGTATTGTCGGTTCATAATTGTTTGGTTTGCCAAAAGTGGCATTAAATTGTTCTACTTCATTTACAAACGGAACATTTCCGTTTTCTTTTGAGTTATATACCTCAAAATCTAATTCTAATTGTTTACCCATTTTTATTTACTTTATTCATAAATTTCATACCTGTAAATTACCAAATTTATCTTCATTTACCAAATAATCCTGAATATGTTCTGATTTACTGTTTTCCCAAGGGAATATTAACCATTCATCTCCAGTATGTTCTTTAGCCCAAATATCAGGGGTAAAAATTGATGTATGTGGTTTATGAAATAATACTGCTGTAAATTGACCTGGCATTTTATCTAAAGTAACCCCACTATCACAAATATCATCTACAACTAAAGTATTTTTACCAATTGTTTCTACATAAGGTAAACCTAAATGATGAGATACCATAACAGCAGGTATTAAACCCCCTCTAGGAATACCATAAACTGAATCTACTAATGGTAATTCAAATGGGATTCTATCACACAGATCCTTTATAATATCTGACATATCCCACCAACTAACTCCTATTGAATTATTACTTAATTTTAACATAACTTATATATTGTGCCCTCCATTATTAATTTTTAAACTATCAAAAAATTCCTTACGGGCTAAATTATTATCATCTCTAAATTTTCCTGATGCTTTAGTTGTAACCATTGCAGCTCCTTGATGTTTAACACCTCTACATGATACACAATTATGAGTACCTACAATAGTTACAATAACACCTTTATTACCTTCGGTAATTTTATCTACTGCATTATGAATAGCGGATGTTAATTGTTCTTGAATCGCACCTCGTCTACCAAATAATTCTACTATTCTATTTAATTTAGAAAGACCAATTACTTGGCCCTCTGTTCCTGCAATATAACCAATGTGTACAACTCCACCTATTGTTTGATGGTGGTGAGAACACATTGAAGTTAACGGTATATTACGTTCTATAACAACGCCATCATAACCATCTGATGGAAATGATGTAATAGGAGACATCGCAGTGTATCTACCAGCCCACAAATCATTGACATAAGCTTTAGCTACTCGTCTTGGTGTTTCCATTGAATTGGGATCATTTCTCCAATCACATTTTAATGCATCTAAAAACTTACCATAAGCTTTTTCTGCTTGGTTAATCATTTTTTCTTTTTGTTTATCTGTAAGTGGAAATCCCTCGGCAACACCATTTGCAAAACCAACTTGTACAACTTCTAATTCTTCATGAATTTTTCTACGTTTGTTCTCCATTCAAATATTCTTTTAATTTATCTATTAATACTAGTACTTCATCTGGCTCCATAGTAATAGCACAGCATGTAGTAACATTTTCTTCGATTTCTTCTAATATACTAAGAGCTTCTTCCCTATCCACTATACTTCTCGTTTATCTTCAAAAGCAATAATATGTGGTCTCCAAGTCATTCTATAGCCATTATCTCTAACCCAATCAAATAATACAGGGTAGGATTTAAATAGTGCTTCTCTAGAATCTCCAGCGGGCATAAACCATACTTTATCAGGAGATACTTCTAATTGTTCAATACAATCCATAATTTCAGTTAATGCTTCCTCATCTTTTCCATCCCAAACTGGTTTAATATGAAAATCAGAATGATAAGCTATTGATTGTTTTATAGCTTCATAATTCAGCCTTTTGGAATTATGTTTTTTAACCATCCTTTCGTCTGTAATTCCCCCTTGAGGAGTAGCAACGCCAATAACGGGAACGCTATTACTAAATTTAGGAGAAATACTAAGAAGATTGATAGGATAATCAGTAGGAAGGAAATGACTTCCTTCAGTTTCAATAGTAATGAATATATCATTTTCATGTGCAAAGTGTGTTAACTCATTTACTAAAGCAGCGTGCATAGTAGGAGAACCTCCTGTTAGCATCATTTCTTTAATATGAGGGTTATCTTTGTATTTTTGGATAATGTCATTAAAACTATATTGACCCTTTTCTGGGTGGATACTTGTATACCAAGAATCACACCATCCTCCTTCCCCAAAATAACACCTATGAGTACACCCTGTGGTTCTAATTACTACTGTTGGGTATCCTGCTCTTGAACCTTCAGATTGAACTGCAGTATAAACTTCTACAATTGGGAGGTTTTTTTCGTAATCCTCAATACGTTTTAATTGTTTGTGCATATTGTTAATTTTTTAAAGTGGTTTTTCATTCACTAATAACCTTTTATTCACTGTAATAAGCAGCATTTTTACCATGTTCCATGAACTTAACTTTAACAACTTTTACTCTGCCTTCAGTTTCAGTATCAACAAACTTATTTAATTTAGTATAAATATACTCGGCAAATTTTTCTGCCCCAGTAGCTGGTATTACTCTTACTTGTGCTACTCCTGCTTTTTCCATTTGTTGAAATGCTTTTAATTCAGGATCATCTTCAGCCACAACTAAAGTATGATCAAACATATAATCCATCCATGCTTTAGGAGACATACCATCGATTTGAGTTTTTGCCCTTTTCATGCCACCAAAATCCCAAACCCAATTTCTATCATCTAAATCTCCCTCAAAATATACTTTAAATGAAATACCATAACCATGTACAAATCTACAGTGTGTTGTTGTAGCTTTCCATTGACGGAATACTGTAGAAAAACCATCAAATACTTTGCTAGATTGAAATTTACTCATTATAAAAATTTAAAATGTCTTGTTTTGTTTGTAATCCTACTTTTCTTCCTTTAACTTCACCAGTTTCATCTAATAAAATTAAAGTAGGAATATTTCTTACCCCATATTGCATAGACAAATCTTGATTATTATCTACATCAATTTTTTGATAATTAATATCCCCTTTTAAAGATTCCATAATAGGACCTAATGTTTGACACGGACCACACCATGCCGCACTAAAATATAAAATTTTCTTCATTATACTAATTCTTCAATTATACCAATTGCTTCACTTAATATAAGAACTCCTACTGCAATTGGCACGCTATATAGTAAAAGTCCATATCCAACTATTCTAACTCCTGATTTAATAAAACTAATAACCTGATGTAATCTTTGATCAGGCATGTGTTCTAAATTTTTTCTATCCTTTTCAATATCATTAAAATCTTTCATATAATTAAATTTAGTTGGCTCGCTAGGGATCGAACCTAGACTCTTCTGGACCAAAACCAGACGTGTTGCCAGTTACACCACGAGCCATACGTTTTTAAGCTGCGTATTCAGCTAGTAGCTTTTCTACATGAGATTTTGCTACTTCGTAATCAACTTCTCCAGTTTCATCCTCATATTGTACAGGATCTTTTCTCCCCAGAGCAATAAAAGCCTCAATCCTCTCAACACTAGAAGCAGACTTATAATCAGAATTTCCTGAAGGATATGGTTTATAAGAAGTATTTGTTCTTTTATAAACCTCATCAAATTCAATGCCCAACGTATTAACCAAATTTTCTCCATCCTTTAAAATTCCTAATTTATCAGTATCAATATAAGGTATAAAAAATCCTACCTTATCAGCATCCCAATTACCAATTTTGAAAGCTTCATAATCAGCATCTCTAAATTCTTGTCTACAATCAGGATAAATAGCATGATCACCAGCGTGAATACCTAAAGCAATATCACATTCCTCACCTGTTTTTTTAGATACAGATAATGCTACTGCTTGAGTTAATGAAGAGAAAATTTTATTTCTGTTAGGTACAACTGTTGCTACCATATTTTCTTCTTCATAATGACCTTCTGGTACATCTTCTCCACCTTCTACAAGGTTAGAATCTAGTAGGTTTACTAAACCATCTAATTTAATTACTTGATACTTAATTTTAGAATACCTTTCACTAAATCCATTTTCACCGTGATCGTGAGGATACACTCTCATAGGGTTAGTATTTAGATAATCTACTAATGATTGTGCTCTTTCAAGTTCCACTCTATGCTTTTGACCATAATCAAAAGATAAAGCTGTTACAGAATCATACTCAGATAAACATCTAAGTAGTAAAGTAGAGGAGTCCATCCCTCCAGATAAGGACACTACGACATTTTTCGCCATGATAAATAATTAATTAAATTTTGCCAGGTATTATAAAGCGTATAGGCAAACGCTGTTTTAAATTTTTTATATCTGCATTTAAGATAAGATATAGTATAATGATAAATACCCACTAATCCAAATCCTCCTGTGAGAAGAGTCCAAAAGTTTGGATGCCAATGCTCTCCACAAAATCCTAATACATGTTTTATTAATTCTGCCATATATTTATTTTTTTAATATTATTTATTTCTCTAAATAAAGTTGTGTTATGTAAAATATCTTCATATTTAACATCTTCCCAATCCATATCAAAATAATCATTCATATTAGCTTTTGGTTTACTATTTAAGCCATGTTCAGAATACATAGTACCTTCTAGAGCAGCCATAATTGGGTTTGAAGTATCAATTGATTCAATTCTGGGATTATTATCATACCAACCAAATTCTTGGGGTATTGAACAACCCAGTAAATGAAATTTAATATCTTTTAATTGATTTAAGTTTAATAATCCTTGTACAAATCGTACTCTACCTAATGCTTTTCCCATATCTGGGTTAGTATGTGGGAAAAAATCGTTATACCAAGTAGCACCATAAGATACACACAATTTAGTATAACCCAAATTAGCTAATAAACTAGCACATAAATAAGCTTGATTTTTATTTTCACCCTGAATTACAGCAGTTATTTTTGTATTTTTAGGGTATTTATATTGCAACCAATATTTTGCTTGTGCAGCAGTTTGAGCACATTGCATCCAAACATCTGGTACTATAAATTCATTTGGTTCCAACTCTGTGATCCAATGTAATAATCTTTTATGATCGTATGCTTTACCTAATTCATGAAGTGAATTATCCATAATAATATAACGACCTGCTCCCTTAGCATTTCTAAAATATTGTAAATAATCTTTATCCTGATCTAATAAGTGAGGGAGACAATAATCGTAATCGTTAAATTCAGGGGATGCGGATAATAAACAACTAGGTACTTCGTGACTTACTTTCATATTTTTCTTGGGCGTCCCCTTTTGGAGACATAATGTTTTTTTCTATATTTTTCTTCTATAATATAATAAAGATCTATTAGATCATCACGGCATTCTATAGCTTCTTTCTCTACTTGTTCTCTAGTAATATCAAAATTCTTTTGGAATTGAGAATAAATCTCCTCTAACTTATTGAATTCATCCTTTTCATAATCCTCTAATAACCTTTTTCTTCGGGCCATTAATAATTTTCCTTTTTCTAAGTATTTTTGGTAATCACCATCACATTCTTCTAGCATTTCATTAAGCATATGCTCACATAATTCGGATTGAAGTAAATAAGGTGATATATCATAATCACCATTTAGTATTTTATCCCTAAAACTAGACTTATAAGGTAATGATTTATTTCGTGATTCATACCAACGCCACCACCTAAACTGATTATAATTCAGCTTTTGATAATTCTCGTCTAGTCTTTTTTGTATAGCTTTTTTACTAAGATGTACTTTAAACATATTAACAAGGACAAAACACCCAAAGGGCAAAATAAAATATATAAAATACTAATGCAATAAACAAAAAGCTTGATACTGTATCTATCTCTTTTTTATACTTTTTAAACATAACCTAAATTTTAACACGTAAATATACGAACCCTATTTGGGGTAGCCAAATATTTAGTATGTAATTGTTAAATCATCATCTAAAGAAGAAATTAAAGCCTTTAATTTTTTTATTTCCTTCAAAGATTTATCTACTCTATTAGAACTTTTAGTTACTCCTTTTATTGAATTCTGGAGAAACTCTATTCTATCTTTAGCAGCTTGTAATTCTGATTTATCTATTTTACCATCCTTATTTAAATCTAATTCATTAAAATCTTCTTTGTTATCATAATGTTCTCCATCATTGCCATTTTGACCTATAATATTCATTCTTCTTTCATCTTCTTCATTATAATCCTCAGGAAAGGGGGTAAGTTTTTCTTTAACTTCAATATCTCTTGGATCAGGATAAGTAGTAAATTCCCATTCAGGTTCATCTTCTAATCCATCTTGTATAGTTGTATCCCAAACCGAAGGTATATTTTCTTCTTGTACTGTTTCACCGTATAGGTTTTTTTTAGGACGAGCTTTATTATAAGCAAAGTTAGCAGCTATAACTAATGAAACGGCTAATGGATCAAATACAAAAATTATAACTAAAAGTAGTAAATTAATAATTTTATCCATAGGATAACCCGTTAGTCCTGATAGATACTTAAGGGGCCCTAATTCACCGGCCACTTCTACATTATTATCTAGTTCTAGTATTTGACGTTGGTAAGTACGCAATGAATCTACTGCAATATCTCTTTTTAGATTGACATCTTTCCGTTTATTTTCTTCAACTGTGAGTCTAGCTTGCGAAGCACGTAAGTCAACGGTCGAGATCGTGTTTCGAACGCCTCCAACCACACTGGTGTCCTTGACTTGGATTGAAACGGATCTCGCTTCAGATAAAGAAGTAATATTGTCCAATATTTGTTGAAGTTCTTTTTCATATCTTGTAACATCTTGTTGGTAAAAATCTACTTTTTGTTGTATAAACTTTTTTTCATTTTCAACTATTGTAAGTTGATTAAATGTTTCTTGATAGGCAGCGGATAAAAACCCATAAATACCCATACTAGTTATAAGTACTAAAATTACAGTAGCTGTAGCTAAATAAGCTCTTAAAATTTTATTAATGGAATCCCAATATTGATATAGTAAAGAAGCAGTAACCAATTTTGCTATTTCTAAAGAACCTGCCATTATTATAACTTCTGTACTTGCTCCAGCAAATAATTTGCTTAAACCAAATACAGAATAAAAGGCAGCTGATGCCGACACTGACAGGGCAGAAAATCCAATAAGGAAAGGTAAGAATCCTTTTTTTAAGTTTTTTAACATGGTAATAAATATAATAAATTTTTAGCCGTGTCTCACGTCACTATCAAAATCTATATATTTTACTCTAACTTTGCTACCAGAGAGTATCGCTTTTGCTATTATTGGATAAACCCTTTTGTAAGCCGTTACTGACCCCCCTATAAATCCCTCTTTGTTTATGTTCTGTTGAGATGTGTCTCCCAATAAAAGACACCCAGCTGTGTGTTCGTCTGTATTTCCTGTATGCCATAAAATATATCTGAAGTTAGGTACGTTTTGCACATGAATCATTCCCTTGTGAAATTTACTACCGTATTTTTTAGTGTATCTATCATGAAAACCCCCATGTGTACGTAACTTTAACTCATAAATACCTTCTGGTATTCTAGTTTCCGACATGATTTTTGTATCCCTTGCTTCATCCTCTAATGTAAAGCATAAAAATTTTCTACCATTGGTTACATCAAAAAGTAATCCTAATGTAGAATCATTTTGTGAACTGAATCTAATAACTTCTAATTTCATCTTACCAATCGTCTCCGTCTATATTAATATTAATACCAGGTCTTTCTTTTGGTTCTTCTGGTTCAGGGGCAGGCTCTTCAACAGGTGCTGATCCTTTATTACCAAATATTTTTCCGATTTCAGCTATACCAAAACATCCTAAGGTAATAAATAAGAATGAATCATAAATAAATTCATTTATTACTAAATCTTTACCAAAGTATCCTGTTACTAAATCAGCAATTGCAAATAAAGTCATTATTGCAAATGACGCAAATCCTACTACTGATTTTTCGTTAATATCATTTTTGTCGTTAAATAAATTTTTAAATGCCATCCAATTACGTTTTATATATTTTACCATCAAATAACAATTTTAGTGAAACTTAATTTATTATAAATATTAAGTTAAAAAGCACTCATTATGAGTTCATCAATATAATCTTGAATTTCTTCTCGGGTAGCGTCTATTTTAAAACTTAAGTCTGCTTGATATCTTTTTGATTCTTCCCCATCTTGGAAGACAATAATAGTGGGGACTACCACAACTTTATGTTTTTGAGCTAATTCAGGAGCTTTACCTATATCTAATTTTTCAACTTCACAATCAGATAACTTATCAACCCATTCTATGTTGTTAGGAGCATTCCATTCTGCATTAAAATATTTAACTTCTATTTGTCCTAATAAAGGAAAACTAATTGCCAATAATATAACACTTAATATAGATTTTTTCATAGTAGATTATCTTAGTTCATCTAACTTCTCTTCTATACGTTTAAGATCTTCTTTTAGTTCTTTTACATCTTCCTGAGTAGTCATAATGGTTTGTCGAATCAATTGATCCTTCATATCGTATTCCATTCTTGTAACTTCTGCTGGGGGTGGTGCTGGGAGTTCTTTTGCTTCAGCTATATCAGCCTGCAAAGCAAACCACATACCAACTAATCCAGCAATACCTGCACCAATCATTCCTAGTGTTTTTAAATCTAGTGTTACTTTAGTATCCTCTCCAATTTGTTTTGCCATTTTTTAGAAAATTATATAATTTATACCCATTGAAAATTTGTGCCAGTTTCTATTCCAGTATTTATTATAAGTACCTTCGGCGAACAACCCAAGGGATTTTGTTAATTTATGACCAAAAATTAAACCAGCTGAGTAATCTGTCCATTGTCCTCCATTATAATTATGGAAAGAAAATTCATTTCCAGTATTAACATGAATAGGCATTATATTACCCCAAGCATGTAACCAAAAATTCTTTGAATATTTGTAATAATCAAACCCAGCAATCAAAGAGTATTCAAATTTTAGCGGAGCTTGATCTTGTTTCTTTTCTACGTAGTTCACTAATACTTGTGGTATAATAACTTCTTCCCAAACAGCCGTACTTGTAGCAACAACAGCACCGCCTGGGTTATAATAAGTCTGTCCTCCTTGACCATCAAAATCAACTGAGTATCCTTCTTGAATAGCTAACCAAGTATAGTGTAAGTTCCCATTATCTAACATCCATTCAGCTAAAGGATCATACCCATATGGTTGAGATAATCTTTGAGCGGCACCAATATTAATAGAAAATTCTCTATTAAAATTATGTCTATATCTTTGAGATGCTTGGAAATATTCAATATCAATAAATCCACCAACAAGATATTCAACTTTAGCAACCCAATCTTCAGCAACATATCTTATAAAATGATGTTGATCTAAATAGGTTTCACCTTGAATTCTTCTATAATCCCCCTCAAATAAAAATTCAAATCCTTTTATTTTACCAATTGTGGCATTGTCTGAAAAAGATTCTTCTGTACCATTATAAAATACATTAGCTCTATTTTCATAATCAAATCTTGCAATTTTTCTAATACCTACAGCAACTGAGTAATCAAAAGGAGTTTCTAAGACTTCAGATATTAAAGTCCCAGTATTAACGGAAAACGAATTTTTATCTGATAAAGAGGTTCCACCATTTATAGCACCATAAAAAGTAGAAAATTTAAGTGTTTTCTTTAGTTCCTTTTTAAATTTTGATTCAGACTCTTGACTAAAACCTAAAAAGGGTATAACTAAAAGTAATATTAATAATTTTTTCATTTTATTGTTTAATTATTCTTTTATTAAATACTTGACCATCAAAATTTATTGTTAGGAAATAAACTCCTGATTCTAAACCTGACATGTCAACTGTTTTTTTACTTGAATTGTTAATTATTGTTCTACCATTAATATCTACTAATGAGTAAGTTATATCTAGAGTAGTACCAATATTTAAAATATCATCTGTTGGGTTAGGATAAACTACTATACTATTAAATGATCTGTTAAACATTCCGTTTATATCAAACCCGTCTGGCCATCCATTTTCACAATAATTATACATTTCTTGACAAACTGGATCCCAATCGTTATCACAGCAGTAATTATCTACATCAATTACCCAAGCATAACATTGATCATTTAACCAATATGGTTCACCAGGACCTGTTATACAACCAGCATCATATAAACAAGCTTCAGGGTCTGAAACGTTAGCTGCTGGGTTGTAATTATAAGAATTAGGATCTGTACAACCTACAACTGCAGTAATACAACTACCATTATCTACATTAGCTTCAGGATCATAATTTACTGAATTTGGATCCATGCAACCATATACTTTTTCTATACAAGTATAATCTTCAGTATTAGCTTCTGGGTTGTAATTTAGAGCGTCAGGGTCTGTACATCCTGTTACAATAGGAATACAACTACCATCATCAGTATTAGCTAATGGGTTGTAGTTAAATGAGGTTGGATCTGTACAACCTGCTAAAATAGGAATACAAGAACCATCATCAGTATTTGCTTCAGGATTATAATTTAATGAAGTATTATCAGTACACCCTAATACTACAGGTACACAAGTTCCATTATCTGTATTAGCATCTGGATTGTAGTTAAATGAATCAGGATCTGTACAACCAAATACTATTGCCTCACAAGTTCCATTATCTGTATTAGCATCTGGGTTGTAGTTAAATGAATCAGGATCTGTACAACCATAAACTACAGGTATACAACTACCATCATCTACATTTGCATTAACGTTAAAATTAAATGAATCTGGGTCTGTACAACCTTCTACAATTGGAATACAACTACCATCATCAGTATTTGCTTCTGGGTTGTAGTTGATTGAATTTTCATCCATACATCCTTCTATTACTGGGATACAAGAACCATCATCTGTGTTAGCATTTTCATTATAATTAAATGATGTTGAATCCATACAACCCTCTATTACTGGGATGCAATCACCAGCTGTGTTAGCGTTAGGATCATAGTTAAATGAATCTGGGTCCATACACCCTACTATTACCTCAACACAAGAACCATCATCTACTGTAGCATCTGGATTGTAGTTAAATGCTAATGGATTCATACACCCTTCAATATAAGGAATACAAGAACCATCATCTACATTAGCTTCAGGATTATAGTTTAGTGAACCTTCAGTCATACATCCTTCTACAATTGGAATACAAACTGTACCACAGAATGGTAGGGCTGTATATGTTGTCCAAAATGGTGATTCAAAATTTTGTAAAGCACCTTGTCCGTTATTTTCAAATGGATTTTCTCCTTCACTTAGTAATATTTCTCCATCTGGGCCTTCTAAAATGAATGAATTATGCCAAGTTTGGAATTGTACTTCTTGAGGTGTTGATTGAGGACCTCCTACTTGGAAATAATAAACTTTTACCTCTTCAGAGGAAGATAATTGTAATGGGAATGTTTGTTCATAATCTCCAGGCCCCATAGTATAAGTTCCTAGTGCTACACCTCCTTGAGATACTCCTAAGTATGAATTACCCCATCCATCTCCAGCTGCATCTTTTATAATTAAAGTATAATCACAAACAGGAATTAATTCTTGTTTAGTAGCATCTGGATTGTAGTTAATTGAATTTTCATCTGTACATCCTATAATATGGAGATCAGTACAAGAACCATCATCTATAGTTGCTTCTGGATTGTATGATTGATAAGCTGGGTCCATACAACCATATATTTCTTCAACTGTATCACAATCATTACCAAATTGTTGACCAGAGTATGTTGTAGATCCAAAATCTGGATCTGGTAGTTCCCAAATTAAATCTCCATTACAATCATATATTTTTACATCACCATCTAAATCTCCACCAGAAGTAGTACCTGCTAAACCATCGCCGTAGGTATCTGTTAATACTAACTCAAAACCTGCGTTTTTATCAACACAAAAATTATAAGTAAAAGTTTGACCAATGTCGTTAAAATCATAAGCACCAGGAAGTTCTTGACCAATTACTCCTGCGCTATTCATAGTCCAACCTATTTCGTTAGGCCAATTGTCGAAAGTAATTTGCATTGTGATTTGGTCATATAATTCTTCATCACAAGTTGTACCTGAACAAGAACCATCATCTACATTTGCCCATGGATTATATGAATCAGAGTTAGGATCTGTACATCCTTCAATACAAGATTCCGGTGTATAGAGTATAGGTTCTGATTGAGTTCCATCTGTAAAGTTAACTATTAATTGATGTTCTACACTCCAATTAGGAGGCATTTGCCCATAACCTGCATATACTCCAAAATTAGTTGCATCTTCAGCTACTTCATATGTGAATGGACCTGCTCCCTCTACATTGGAATATACAACAGATTCTATTTCACATTCTGTTTCCCATTCGAAAACTATTAAAGCTTGTCCTCCATCTAAACATTGTTGAGAAGCATTAGTTGAAGTTAATCCATCTACACAAGGTTCTGGGGGACAAGGTGCATTACCGCATACATTCCAACAGTGAGTTAATTTGTATTCTCCTGTAGGATTAACATAAGTACCGTTATCTATTAATTCTTGTGGTACTGTTACTTTCCTTAAAGAATTAGGCCCTCCTGGAGCTCCTCCTACAGATGTATCATATAAACAACTTTCATCTGCGTTAGGTCCTCCTTCCCATGCTGTATAGGGTAATCCATTATTACCAAAAGATGTAATTTTAAACCTATAGAATACATCTATATTTTCTCCTGTTGGGTGGCCTATATTAATATTTTTTCTGAAAATTCCATTATCACCAACATCTTCCATTGGTATATCAGTCCAACCAGTAACACTGGTTTGGATGAATACTTGCATTTGATCTGAGTTGGGGATGTTTTCGGCTATTGTATTAGTATCTAGCCTAAAGGTTACGGGGGCTGTTTCTTGGGCAATGCCCACAAAAGGCAATACCAAGCATAACCATAATAATACGTTTCTCATTATAAATTTTATTTTTGTAATTTAGTTATAAATATAAAAAAAAAGAGCGCAATTGCGCCCTTTTTAATTTTTATTGCAATCTATTTACTATTTTCTAAGTATATGGATAAGCACAAAAGCACCCACAAGACCTAGTAGGCCTTTTCCATCTAGATTACCAAGTATTCCCATAATATTATCCACTACAGATATATCCTTCCAAAAAGGGATACCAACTCCGCCAAATAGTACTTCAAGTACTACTCCGAGTGCAATAACTGAAATTCCAATTTCAGTCAGTTTGTTGGCCCAAGAGCCAATCTTAGTTAAAATTTCCATAAAAAATATGATTTTAGTTAAACAAAATGTAACTAACAACTATGAAGAATAACGTTAATAAATATGTTTACCCATCACAAGATACACAATCCGCCATTCTTGAACCAAGATCACCTTTTATCACACTATCAGTTCTTAAATAATATAATGTCTTTATCCCAAGCTTCCATGCTTCCATGTGTACTTGATTTATCCATTTTGGCGAATCATTAGGATCAAATGAAAGATTCAGAGATTGTGTTTGATCAATATATTTTTGTCTTATTGCGGCTTGACGTACAAGTTCTAATTGATTTATTTCAGAAAATGTTAAAAATAATTCTTTTTCCTCAGGAGTTAATACATTATCTGGTAAATTTTGTGCTGAGCCCCCATCTTGTAACATTTGATCCCACCATTTATCTTTATCCTGTCCTTTTTCAGCTAATAACGCTTGTAATACTTTATTTTTTCTTATAAAAGTACCTTTAGCACCATTAAAAGTATAAACGTTAGCTGGTAGAGGTTCAATACCCGCACTTACTCCTCCACAAATTACTGAATTAGAAACAGTAGGTGCTATAGCTAGTACATGAGTGTTTCTCATACCAGTACCTCTACACCAAATAGGTTCTCCATATTCAGCTGCTAATTCCATAGATGCTTTTTCAGCTTTATTTCTTATGTTAGAAAATATATTATGTGTATGAGCTGTTGAAGCAATAGAATTAAAAGGTAATCCTTTTTGTTGTAAAAATGTATGCCAACCTAATACACCTAAACCTAATGCTCTACCTTTTTTAGCATGGTTATGAGTTCTAATTAATGAATCCTTACCATTAGATTTATCTATAAATTCTTGCATTACACCATCTAAAAACCAAGTAGCTAATTCAACAGTATCTGTATTTACCCATTCATCATATTTAGCTAAATTTAAAGAAGATAAACAACAAATAAATGAATGCCATTCATCTGTAAATAAAGTAATTTCTGAACAGATATTAGTCATTGTTACATCTAAATTATTTAATCTATAGGCAATAGGATTATCTTTATTAACATTATCCTTATACATTACATAAGGTTCACCTGTTTCCATTCTTGCTTTTAATACTGTAGCCCAAGTATTTAAAGCATCAGGATCCCTTGATTCTAATTTACGCATAAAAGTATCTCCAACAACTACACACTGATGTAAATTTAAACATTGTCTATTTGGATCACCTTTAGGTCTCCTAATTTGTAAAAATTCATCTATATCTGGATGTTCAATATCTAAATTAACTGATGCAGCACCTCTTCTTACATTACCTTGATTAGTAGCAATAATAGTTGAGTCAAAAATTTTAGCCCATGGAACTACCCCTTCTGATTTACCATTACCTGCTATTTCTGTACCTCTAGGTCTTATTTTAGATAAACCAATACCTACACCTCCACCTTTAGAAGTTAGCCTCATAAGTTCAGCATTAGTTAACCCTATACCTCTTATTGAATCTGGAGTGTCTATTCCATAACAAGAAATAGGTAAACCTCTATCAGTACCCATATTTGAAATTACAGGGGAAGCTAATCCAAGCCATCCATTCCACATTATTTTAAAGAATTTATTAGATAATTCAGGTTTTTTTAATCTAAATGCAGCTGCGTTAGCCACTCTTTTATATGCCGTTCTTACTGTTTCTCCTGGAAGTAAATATCCTTTAGATATTGTAGCTAAAGAAATTTCATCCATCCATTCTGGGTATTGTTTTCCTGCTTCCCAGTTACTATAATCTACTTGTAATGCGTTGTTTTCCATATCTTAAAATAATGCTGCTGCGTCCCAATTTTGAACACCTTTACTATAATTTGTTACTCTATTTGCAAAGAAATCTGTATGTTGTTTTCCAGCTGATAGACTATCAAACCAACTCATTCTTTGTACTGCTTCTTTATCTATACCATTAACTATTGGATCATATCCTAAATCACCCATTTTTGTATTTACTCTATGTTTGATAAAAGATACTAAATCATATTTAGTACAACCTTCTAAATCACCCATTTCATAAACTTTATCAATAAAATCTAATTCTAATTTTAAAGATAATTTAGCAGCTGCTTCAATATCAGCTTTTAGTTCTGGGGTGTCAAATTCAGGATGTTCTTTTAATAATGTTCTAAATAACCAACACCCAGCATTAGAATGTAATGACTCATCTCTAATACTCCATTCTACTATTTGTCCTACTCCTTTAAGTTTATTTTGCAATTTAAATGATAATAAAACGGCAAATGAAGAAAATAAATTTACTCCCTCTGTAAATGCCGAAAATATGGCTAATGACTTAGCTCTTTCGTGCCAGTTAGGAGTACCATCATGACCATCTCTTACATTCATAAGTGTTTCAATTTTAGCCATTGTTGTTTCATCTTCCAAAAATTCTGCAAAATCATCTAATCCCAATTCTTCATTTAATAAAGAATAAGCTTCGGCATGAATTGTTTCAAAACAACCAAAAGTTACAGCCATAGCAATTACTTCAGGCTTTCTAAACCATTTAGTTACTAATGTTGACCAATAATCATTTACTACAGTTTCTGTTTGAGCAAACCCTTTAAGTATTGAACCAATAATATTTTTTTCTGTTTCTGATAAATTTTGTTTCCAATCGTTTACATCTGCCATCATAGGTACTTCAGTCCATAACCAATGAGCTTGTTGTTGTTTCATATAAAAATCAAAAGCCTCCGGGTATTCGAAGGGCTTATAAACTATTCTTTCCTGCAATAATGATGTTTTTGCCATTTTTTAATTAATTTAATGTGTTAATATTATTTTTCTAATTCGAAAAACTTCTTACGTAATAACTGCTTATCAAAAGTATCTACATCAGTATCAAACTTATTAGATCGGTTTTGTGGAGCTAAAGGTTCAGAATCCTCACTATCATTATAGTCATACACCTCAAAATGCCCTGTTGAAGTATCAGCTTTTACTGAAAATGTAAGACCGTCCATCCCGTATCTGTTTTTCATTATATGAAATCTACCTGTGTTATTAACTTTATCTTCTTTTTTACGCGAAAGAGACATTGCAAAGTCAGAGATCATCATCTTATCATATGATCCTGCTGCTTTATCTCCCTCAATTATTTTATCCTGAGCACCAGCACGATTTACTTGTGAAACAGACCAAATAGGTATATTAAGTTGCCTAGCTAATCCTTTTGTGCTTGTATAAATATCATCAATTTCGTCCTTACGCTCTCTATTTTTACGTCTTGATGAGAGTAAGTCAACATAATCAATGATAACCATATCAGGTTTAACACCCATTCCTGCACATTTGTTAATATGGGATTCAATAGTTGAAACTGTTGCCCTACCTGTTGGAAATTCTTTGATAATTAGTTGACCTGGCAATTGTGGAATAGTTTCTTCTACTTTTTCCCTAAATGAGGTAACTTTATTTACTGGTATTTTAGTAAAGAAAGCGTCATATCTTTTACCAACATAATCCTCACCTAATTCTAAGGTATAATGTAAAACATTATAACCTAACCTAACGGCATATCCTCCTAATGCAACAAGAGACCACGATTTACCACCTCCAGGATTACCAAAAATAAGACCAAAATCTCCGTTTCCAAGTCCACCTTGCAATAATCCATTAATACGTTCCCAAGGCGTAGGTGTAACTGTACGTGAATTTTCTCTATAACGTTCTTCAATGTCTTTAATATATTCATGTCCTATATTTTTATCTTGTCCCGCTTTTAAAGCATTATCAATTAAAAAACGAATACCATCAAAATCACCACCTTTAAGTAAGTCAACTGATGACATTAAAGCTTTTTTTAATTGTTGGTTTCTACAAAAATTAGTAAATTCTTCTTGTACATACTCTAAATCCTCATCTGAGGTTACATACGCCTCTTTTAATTGTTCTTTAATAGATATTTGTAATACTTCATTATCTACTTTTTGTAATTCAACTTTTAATATATCTAATGAAGGAGTAGTATGATACTTATCATAATACTTTAAAATTTCTTTAATAGCCCATTTTTGAGCAGGATTTTCAAAATATTCTTCACTTATAATATCATGAATATTAGTTAAAAATTCTTTATGCGTTAATAAAGAAGATAAAATCTTTATTTGAAATTCGTGCCCGTATTGATTTATACTATTTAGTGTCAATCCTTATAACCTTTAAATTGTGAAAATATTTCTTTTAACCAGTTTTCTAAATTTCTAATCATTCCTCCTAGTTTATCTTCATTATAAAATTGAATAAACATCTCTGGGTTAAATTCTGGGAAACTTTCTGTAATTAAACTGTCTATGTGTTCTATTCCTTTATCATCAATCATAGGAGTACTTAAATCCATAATTTTATAATTAGTTTCAATTCTAGCTTGATCCTGAATTATGCGTGAATATACAACGTGTTCTTTAAATTTCCTAGCTGATATATCAAAGATATCATCTAAGGTTAAGTTTTTTGTTTTTAATTCAGGAAATTTTTTAAATATTCCTTTAGCACCTAATCCTTTAATACCTTGAATATTATCTGAATTGTCTCCTAATAATGTTTTATGTAAAATAAAATTAGAGGGTAATAAACCTATTTTTTCTTCTATAACTTTAGGAGTGTAATATTCTTTCTCCATTGGCCTATACACAATAATTTTATCAGTTACTAACTGTAGAAAATCTTTATCACTAGATACTATAAAACAAGTTGAATTGTGCTTTTTAACTAATTTTTTAGCTAATACAGCTATAATATCATCAGCTTCTACTTTATCAAGTATAGTAGTTTTGACTGGTAGTAACTTTAAATACTGAATTATTCGTACTATTTGGTCAATTTTAGAATCATGTTCTTCCTCTAATGAATCAAATGCCTCCCAATTAGTAATTCTTTGTAGATTTCTTGTTTCCTTGTATTCGGAGAGCAAGTTCTTTCGGTTGGTTGTAGAACCTGCTCCATCGAATACTACATAAACAGAAGTTGGGTTTGTTTGTCTAATCATGGCACCCAAAGAACGGAAAAACCCACCTAACCCACCGATGTGTATTCCATCAGGATTAACCATATTCATCATAGCAAAGTTTCGAAAAAATAGATTTAAACCATCTAAAATTAGAACTCTATCATGTTTTTTGGGTATAGTCTCTTCCTGGTTCTCTTGGACGCTGTCCAAAAGACTAAATAGTTCTTTGTGCTTCATGTTTTAGTTTATAAGTCTTGTACGTCGTAAAGTACAGGGGTTGTATCTTCTTGGTCCTCTACAATTTTAAATTGTCCTCCTCCTAAGATTTTAGACCATTCATCAGCATGCTCTTTTTTATAAGCATTTTTATCTTTGTCTGTATCTTGTATAAAACCATGATTTGTCATAACAATTTTACCTCTTGATTGCATACCATTAACGTGGTTTTTATCAATTTGTAAGTTTGTTCTTTTACCCCATTCTACTTGCATACCACCTTTAATTGCCTTAATTTTAGATGTACCAGCATTTGAAATATTTCCAAATGTAACTACAAATGTAGCATCATACCACATTGCCATTCCACCCTTATTCATCATTTTTGGCTGACCCATAGGAGATTCAGCTTTAGCTGTCCAAACTTTATTAACTGCAATTAATGTATTAGTATATGGTGATGATTCTTTACGAGACATTACAATACTTTGGTTAACTGTATTACCAAATTGTGTTGACATTGCACCTGCATTCCATTCATTGTTATTTTTCAGTTTTTCAACTGACATTGCACAAGGAATAGATCCAATTGAATCCCAGAAAAATGCTAAATCATAAGGTAAATTACCTTTTTTCTGCTCATTCTGTAAATCCATAATAAAAGCTGCTACGTCTTCAATTGTATGTAATGTTTCTCTATCAACGTAAATAAAATTACCTTCATAATCTATAACATCACCATCATCATCTTTAATTAGATTAACTTCTAACCCCATTTGGGCTGCATGTTCCCAATTCCACTTCATTTCAGTAATAATAAATACAGGAAGTATTCCCATATTTTGAGCCGAAACTGCTGCTTCTAATAATGCTGTAGTTTTACCTGTGTCAGAATGTCCTCTAAGTAATGAAATGTGTCCCATTGGTATACCAGGTACTCCTGCTACTTTTTGAAAAGCAGGGGATAGTGGTATCCATTGTTGATCCTTAAATTTGACATTTTTATTTAAACCTTTAGATGATTTAAATTTATTTAGATCAAATTTGCTCTTGATCTCGGCAGACACTGCTGCCGAGAGAGACTTTGATACTTTTTTTGCCATATTTAGAAGGGTAGATCATCAGTTTTTTTAGAACCTTCATCAAACATTGAATCAAAAGCATCCGCTTTTGTTTGTTTAACTTTAGTAGTATCTAAACTAAAATTATCATTTGATGGTGTTTTGGGTGTAGATGTTACAGGAGAGGCAGCTACTGCTTCTTCATCTTCTTCTGGTGATAACCATTTCTCTAAAGCAGATTTCATTTCATCAAATGAATAACGTTTGAACAAACCATCCGTTGGGTTTGGTTGCTCACTTGTCCATTTTTCTACTAATGATGAATCCTCACTAAGTGGGGTTGTTTTTAACCGAACACGCACTGATGATTTATTATAAGGAGTTCCAGTTGATTCTGGTCCTACTGTTTCAACAGTAATATCTCTACCATTTACTATATCAGTATAATCTCCAATTTCATCATCTACTGCAAGTGCAAGTAGCTCTTCATATACTTGTTTTCCAAATTGCCATAGTCTAACACCTTTATCTTCTTCTCCACGTACTACAACGGGAACAAAAGTACGAGTTTTAGCATCTAGCTTTTTAGCAAGTACATAGTTTTCTTTATTATACTCTCCTTCACGAAGTTTTTGAGCAAATAAAGCAATAGGGTCTTTTTCATCAAAATTAAGTGGTGAAATCATAACCTTATTAGTAATACCATAATAGAACTTAAGTTCTGTAAATGGGTTAGCTGAATTATACGCAGATGGTACAATTCTAATTTGTTGTTTACCTACTGTAGGTCTCCAAAAAATAGTTGAGTAATCGGTCTTTTGACCACCCTGGGGTTTTGATTGGAGGGTATCCAATTTCTGTTTAAGCATTGATAAATCCATAAATGTAACTTATTTTAATTATAACTGTTTATATGTAACTGTAATATATGAAATGTAATTTAGGGCTCCAAACTATACTTCAATAATTTTGTAAATTTTTGTATTTAGTTGATTTAGCTCATTATGCTGAGTTAGTAAAATACAATTTTTGTAGTGGTGCCAATCGATTTGAAATTTAGTATCTACTACACCCCCATTTAATTTTTTAATTAATTCATTTAGAGCATTAATAGTATATAAAGTATTAGATTCTTTTTTACGATGTACTAAAATAGTATTTTCTGGAATAGAGGAAAGATTAGTTTGATCTACATTGTATGTAACAACATATTCATTTTTACCTACAATTTCTAAAACGAATAGTTTATTGTAAATAATGCTATACTTAGCTTTAATATCTTCTATAAGTATGTCTAGACCTTCTAAATTTGTGAAGGTACAAAATAATTTATTATTCAAATCGCTTAAATTTTGAATGTTTTTTATAACATCATATTCTGCGTTATACATATTAAGCGGTTTCTCTAAAGTTGTAATCATAACCTTCTATTTCTTTTATATTTAGTTTATATTTTTGGAAAACTTCTCTAATTTCCTCTAATACTATTGACTCATTTTCATCAAAATCTAATAAAAACGAATCATATGTGTAAAGTACTAGCTTTGTTTTATATCCCCGTAATATACGAAATATATCCCACAAAACCAACACATTCATTGATGTTTCTAAATTTTGTAGTATATAGTTAAATAACTTTTGCGGGTTCATCTCCCCCAAATTCTCCTTTGTATATACAAAATTTGATACCGGACATTCTATAAATCCTTGACTATTAAATAATTGCCAGCATCCATTTACATACTCTTCTATCTTTTGAAAAAACTCAAGTTCTTTATATTGTTTAAAAACTCCACCATAAAGCTGTTTAAAAGTAAGCTCTTTCGCTTTCTTATAATCCACTTTATATAGGGAAGCAAAATGAGAGTGAATATCACTAGTGGTAAAGCTATAATCAATGAGACGAGCAGCCAAACTAGGATGGTAAGCAGAAATATCAATCTCCACAAGTTTGCTATTACGAGGAATAAAACTAGTTCTACATCCGTTTTCTTTATTGAGCGCGGCATAATTTACATTTTTAAATTTATTTGATGGTCTTGTTGTTGTTGTCTTTAAGTTGAATTGAGTGTAGACGTATTCACTATCAACGGGATGGAAATACCCTTCGAATGTTGGTACGTGTACTCGTAATCCACTTCTCTCGATAGCGTTGAATACCACTGAGGTTTTACTGTTATAGAATTCATAATACTTATTTTTATCTTTATTTATGTTGTCTTTTAGATCTTCCCAAATCATCTCACACACTTCATAGTGCTTAACAATAGGGATAATTTTATTTAACTCTTTGTTATCCGAATGTTTACGATAGAATAACTCATGTGTTTGTGTTGTAGGTCGTATATACGTAGTAGGGGGTGTGTTAATGTCATAAAGATTTTTTAAACAAAAATAATGTAATAATTCCTTTTTATCCCGCGTGTATAACGCATCGAATTTATTTAACACCGCGCTTATGTCATCAATGTTTAACCGCATTGATTCACTATGATCCACGCATAATATATAGCCCTTATGTGCACCTATTGGGCGCAAATATACTAGGGATACATCATTTACAGCAGGGTGAATTTTATCATTAAAAGGAATGACCTCTACGAATGCTTCTTTATAACCACTATTGTAAAAAACCTTTAACTGTTCTATATCTTCAACAAGCCAGTACATATAACCTTTTTAACAACCAAATCTAATAACCTCCTCCACCGCCTCCACGGTATCCTCCTCCACTTCCACCACTGCTTCTTCTTACAGTAGTTGGACGAGCATAATTAGTAGTTGGACGAGCATAAGTAATAGTTGGTTGTTGGGAACCAGTAACAAGTGTTTGTGGTTTATCTTCAACAGATTTTTCATCTATGGGGATTAAGTAATCATGTGATGAATCTATATGTGTTGCCCCTACCATAGGACCTTTTTCTGGGAGGGTATGATAAAGCCCTTTATATGGTTGGCCTGTTCTTTTATTTTTATATTCTGTACCATCAGTTTGAAGATTTTCTTGAAGCTCAAATTTATAATATTTATCAAATTTATCTTTAAAGAATTGGGAAAATCCAGGTAAAGGAATATTTTGTTCTAATAATTTTACAGTATTTTTATTTGTATTATATACTTCGCTTTTAGTTCCTTTTAATCTCCAAGACAAAATTATGGGCAAATATAATTGAAATTGGAGTTTAGGATCATTAGTATTTAATAATTTATAATCTTCTTGTGATATTTCAAAATAATAGTTTTGGGTTCTTTTTTTAGTAAAATATCTTTGGAATTCTCCTAATTCATAATCCTTTTGGGTGGGTAAAGTTGTAAATTTTTTTGGGATATTTCCTGGGGGTCCCTGTTTAGAATATTTAGTTAATACTTGCCAACTAGCAGTGGTTGATTCTAAAGATTCTTCTTCATTATCTCCTTGGGAATTGATAAGGGTTTGAGGATCTGTTACTTTAAGAAGTCTTAAATTTGGTTTATTAGTGGGGGTTTTACCTGTGAAAAACTCATTTTGGGAATTTTTAAAATAAAATCCAATATAATCTAACCCATCAGTTGCTTTTATAAACTCCCCTCCAGAAGTATATAAATTAGTAGTAATTTGTGATTTAGGATAATAACTCATAATTAAAAAGTATTATTTTAATGAGGGTAAATTAAAAAGGGTTTTATTTCTATCTGGGGTGATAATTTGTGCATTTGGAAATGTTGAAGGATTATAAGCATTATTTAATTCTAAAATTGGGTTTTTCCATCCTTTAAAATTCCTACTGTTTTTACTATATGTTCCTTTTCTAACCTCATAATGTAAATGGTAACCCGTATCTTCACTCCCTTTATTTCCTATTGTTCCTATTATAGTGCCAGGTTCTATGTAAGTACCAATAAGTTCTTCTTTATACGTATCTAAATGTCCATAGATATGAAATAAAGTTTCAAAAGTAGACCTATCAGGTAAATTAACAGTTCGTTTTTCTTCAATATAAACAAAATCATTCCCCCATCCACCAGGATTTGGTGGTCCTTTTTTTACTATACCCCCAGTTACAGCATATACTTTTAATCCTTGGGGAGCCCCAAAATCTACCCCATTATGATCTTTAGCAAGTTTACCTTTTAATTTCCTGCCTGCTTGAGGACCTGATGTGTAACCTACATCAGGGTTTCTTTCTATGGGAGCAAATATTGGAATCATGTTGTTTACACTTGATGGAGGCCAACCATCCATGTTAAGAAGAGGAGATCCTAAGGGATTTAAATCTGGTTCTCCAACTCCATCAGTTCTTTCTATTTCTAGGACAGGGTTTGATAAGGGTCTTAAATTTTTAGAACTAGGTTTAGTTATAGTTCTAATTCTTGTAGTCCATTCATTATCTGCTAGTTGATGATCTACACCTATTACTACTAATTCTATATTATCGGGGTAACCTGAGGGTAAATGGGAAGTGTTAATTACTAATTGATTATAAATTTTTATACCAGAAATACCCTCTAAAGTTAATTCTACATCCATAGGAATAAATCCTACTAAGGAATCAACACCTGGTTCTCTTAAATTTGTATAGTGTTTTAATAAATTACTAAATAAGCTTTTTCCTTGTTCCCAAAAACCATATGCAGGATCAAAATAATTAAATATTTCTCCTGTATAACCGGGGGTGGAAGTAAATGCAGCCCATGCTTTTGCCAAATACCCCTCTGTTTCACTTGTATTTGTTATTTCTTTTGTTGAATATACAGTTTCACGAACCCAAGTTCGGTAAGAATCAATTAATATTGGAGTTTTTTCATATGCCTTTTTTATTTGATCAACAACTATTTGATAACCTTTAATTCTAAAATTAAGTAAATCATCAACTTGACCCCTAAAATCTTTTTTATAAAATTCTTTTAATGTTACTTTTTGATTTTTAGGTTTTTCTTCAGATTTTTTTACTCCACAATCTAATGTAAAATTTGGGTCTGATTCAAGAGAATATTCTTTAAATCTATCAACTAATCCTTTATTTAAATTTTTAAAGAATCCTGCGTAAGAATCAATGCCTTGGGCATTTGCAGTAGCCCCAATAGACATCATATTAGCTAAAGCTTTAGATATAGTTGTATTAAAACTAAAATCTTTTACAAAATTACTTTGGTTTTTATCAGAGGTATTTACGCCATATATCTCTAATGGAGTTGAATTTTTATCTATAATTTTTCCATCTTCTCCTGTTTTTACATCTAAATTAAAGTCTCTAATTACTATTATACTATCATCTTGTAAAGTGGGTTTTAATTGTGTTACATTAGCTAAACTGTTATTAACATCTTGACAAATAGTATTTAAAAGGTCAAATAATAAAAGTTCTCCGGTGGTTTTAGTTTTTGTTTGGATTAAATTTTCTAAATAATCTAAATTTAAGTAAATATGCATTATATCACCTAAAAATGGGTTTGATACTAATTCAACCTCATTATCAGAAGTAGAGGAAAATGCTCTAAAATCAAACCTTTTAAAAGCACTAAAGGCAGGTGTATTAAAATTATTATTTATCACACACATATTAGGATTAAAAGATGCTAAACGAGGGATATTTTTGCAATAATTTTGGGCACTAGTATTTACTATTAGCTGAGGAAAGTGAGAGGATTTATTTCCTAAATGGGTAACCAATTCTTGGATAAGGTTTAAAAAGTAATAAAAAGTTATATATTGATAATTATATCTTAATTCTCCTGGTTGGAGTAAACCACCTTTAAAATCTTGTTGGTTTCTCCCTGCAACTATTATATAATCTTGGTTATCATAGGATTGGATTCCTTCATTTCCCGGAAGAAATGATTTTAACTCGTCAGTTAGTACTATTCTTTTTCCATCTGGGCCTATTTGGATTGTATTTTTAAGGCAATAGAATTTATTTAAAATAGAATTATTATTTAATATTCTATTATTAGAATAGGGGGTTCCAGTTAAATCTAAAGCAATATCTTCATCATTTAAAGTATTTAGATTAAAGGATTCGATTACATCCCCCATAGAAACTAAATCTAATGTAATGCTATAGCTTCCATCTGTTTCAAATGAATAATCAAAATTAGTTACTTTACCGAAAAACCCATCATAATTCCCATTATATTGTTCCCTTTTAGTTTCTATTTGGTTAAACATTTCTAAATGGGAAGTGCCTTTTTGACCAAACCACCCTGTTTGATTATTATCAATTATAGTAGGACCCATTTTTGTGAGGTTTCCTTTATTATCTAAGTACATAGAATTCCCCCACTCAATTAACATAGTAAATCCTAATCTAATATAAAGAATACTAATTAAATCAAATTGAAAATCATTATAAGCTTTAATTTCAATTTGAGCAGTTCTAATTGAACCTATATTATTGTGCCCTATATTAAAAGAAGTAATACCTGGCATTGGTTGTAAACCAAATCCAGTGCCTCCAAAACCATATACAGAATTATTTATTTTTGATGAAAATGGAGATACTCCTTTTTTTGGTATTTTAGTTTTATTATCTGTGATACCATTAAACAAAACTCCTTCTTGGGCTAATTTTATACCTTGATAATTTTTAACATTTAATCCTAAACGTTTTAGTTTAGCCTCAGCTTCTTTATCAAAATTTACAAATTCTTCAGTAAATCCAATTTCATTAGGATTATTTCTAAAAAAATCATCAAAATTTCCTCCTATTTGAACTGAAGAAGCCATTTTTACCCAAGCATTACGGGAATTTAAATACACTAAATCTTTTTGAGATCTAGTACTACCAAATCCAGAACCATGTACTTTTTGTCTTTGGGTGATTTGATTATTTACATAATCCTTAAAAGGCTCCCCAACTATATCAGGGGATGACGATTTTGCATCCTGATATAATTGGTCTTTTGTTTTATTAATTTTTCCATCTATAATGGGCATAACTATTCATTGTTTAAGGATTCAAAATTAACTTGAATTTCTGCTTGATTGGAAGGAATTCTTAATTGTACTCCTACAGGGGGATAATAACTGCCTAAGCCATACTCAGGGTTAGCGGATGCTATCATCCACCATAAAGACGAATCTCCCAAATATTCTTGTGCTAAGGTGTCATATCTATCTCCTGTAGTTGTAATAACATAGATATCATTAAAAGATACAGGTACATCAGGGTATTTAGTACCTTTATAGTATCTTTTACCTTCTTTGTTTTTTAATATTGTTTGATTTGAATATCTAGCCATTCGTTAGAATTTAAGGTATATCTGTAAGTAAATTAGCTAATGGTAAAGGAGGTGCAGGAAGGTCCACTCCTTCTTGGGTAATAGTATTTACAGTTTCAGGAATAACTTCTCCTAGTATTGGGTCTACCCCCGAAGTTTTATTATATCCCGTGTCAACATTTGCAGTTCCTCTTCCTAGAGAAATAAATCTTTCATTACCAAACCTTTCTATTACACCATTTGTATCTTTATATTTATTATTTTGAAGTTTAGGAACAAAATTATGTATTGGTTTGAATGTTAAATCAACATTAATTATATGGGGCATTGTTTGGATAGTATTATCTGTAAATGGAGCAACACCCTCTTCAAATTCTGTTTCCTCATTAGATATAGAAATTTCCCAAGGAGATTCTTGTGGGATAGTATATGTTAAATCTGTAATAACTCCACTTACATCATGTAAATAACTTCCAACTTTCATAGTTACTAAATTACCAAAAAAGTATCCACTTTTTGTATAATTTGGAGCCATGGAACTTTGTAAATAATTTAATTTATGATACATGGGTAACAATTCACCTTTAGATTGAGCAGCTGCTGTGAATCCCATTGAAATAGTTCTATCAAACCCATTGTATCGGTACATATTTTCTCCCCTACCCATATATTTTTGAGCATTCCATTCGGAATTCATATTATCTGTAAAGTTATTTATAAATGCTCTAAAATGTAAAAACTCTTTAGCAAATACCCCATCTATTCTCTCGGAAACAGGATTAATCACTGCTATCCTAAAATAAGCTAAATCATTTTTTACTTCATTAGTAGTTGCATATGCAGATTTATAAATTTGCATAGCATTAATTTTATCCGCTACTACTACTTTACCCGCTATTTCCTTACCCTTAACAAAGTTTTTTCTATTTCCTTTTATTCCTGGATTTCCCAGATTAACTCTGGATTCTATGTTTTTTCTTGTGTAATCTAAAGAATCAGAAATAACACTATCTGGTTTGTTATTTAAGTTTCTTCTAAAATCTGTTTTAATTATAGGATCCATTTCAGAAGAAGTTGCACTTGCTATTTGAAGTGCAGAATAACTAGCTATATTATATTTAGCAAATTCTGGTTTTTTAGCGAAGTCTAAACCCTCATTACTATAAGTAACTCTGTTTATAAGGGTTTTTCCTACTCCTAATACTGAACCAGGCCCACCATTGTATGAAATAAGTTTAGTAGGATCAGAAGATATAAAATTAGTAGATTTACCTGTTTGGATTTTTGAATTAATATTTTCTTCAATAAATGAAGAAGCAGGAAAACCTAATATACCATCAATTAAATTTCTAAGATCAATTCCATTACCAATTATTTCATCTAATGGGTTTGAAGAAGCTCTTCCAATTTTTTCATCTTTTAAATTAACTAATCTATTAGTATCTGGGTTTTTTATATTAGATAGTGCTGAAGAATAAACAGGTAATTCTGTTTTATCACTAACGTTATTAATTAATCTTTGAATAAAATTAGGATCGGTATTTTCTTCAGTAGATTGAGTATTTCTAAAAGGATTAATGCCTTGTTTTAATAGATGGCCGCCTACTCCAGCTACACCAACTTGAGCTAACGTTGAAGTAGGTAAATAAATACCTTGGTTTGCTCCAGTATTTACTGTCCTAACATTACTAAGAGAAAGAAGGTTTTGTTTAGCTATAAAAGCAGCACCTTGACCTGTACCAACTAAAAATTTACTTAACCTAGAGACATCGTCTGCAGATCTTTTTAGAGTACCCGCTCTTAAAATAAAGTCAGTATTACCCCCAAGTAAACCTAAATTTGGGTTGTCTTCAAGAACTCCAGGTAAGGGTTCTTGTATAAATGGTTGTTTAGAAGATCCCTTAAATGGTCTATCAGCCCCAAACTTAAGTTTTCTTAGATCACTATTTTGAGTAACCAATATTGACTTAAGAGACGGCATTAATTTAGTTTATTAGTTTCCTGTAACGTCGGCAGCACGAGATGTTTCTACACCATCGGGAAGAGCAGTATCATACTCTCCATTCCTAAAAGTATTATTAATGGGTTTAGTAGCGGGATCTTTTAAAGCTCCTGTAGGTCTACCTCCATTAAGAGTACCATCTAGTAAAGTACCTTGGTCTTTAAACTTTTTTAAAATTGACATAATTTAAAATTTTAAGTTAATTAATTTATTATAAATATGAATTTACACAGAATAGGCGTAAACTTTTTGTTTGTTATTAAAACTAGTAGCAGATACTTTTAACTCAGTACCTTTTTCGGCATATTTTTCAAAAGCCATTCTCATTCCTTGTACTTCTTTTTTTAGTGCACCTTGATTAGATTCCACACTTACCGAAGGTGATGATAATGTTGTTGATGAAGTAGAAGTATTAATTACTCCCCCAGCTAATCCTATTGCTCCTCCTATAATTGCTCCCTGTGGACCAAAAATTGCACCTGTTGCTGCTCCTATAGCTGCACCACTTAAAGCAGGAGAAATACTGTTTAATCCTTGTATAAGTTTTCCTACAAGTTCTAAAGCTCCTCCTAAAATATCTAATATAGGAGTAAAGGCAGATACTACATCAACTAAAACTGATTTTAATTTTTCAACAGATTTAGTAAATTTATCTTGTAAAGTTTGGGCTTCTAATCTATCCGCTAATTCATCTTTACCTAATGCTCTTAACTCTTTTGCAGTTTTACCTTGAACTTCTTGCTTAAATAAAATATCAGCTAATTGATCTGATTGTAATCCTAGAGCGGATGATAAGGCATCTTGTTGGATTACATTTAATTTAGTAAAAGTATTAAAATCTTGAGCGTTTTTTGCTAATTCTTCAGCTACTACTGTTTGATCACCATTTAAAGCTGCCAATCTAGCTCTTTCTAAACTAAGATTTCTACCTAAAAGTAATTCAGCTTCCAATTCATTTCTAATGGAAGATTCAAAATCTAATAATGCTTTAGAAGCTCCCACAATATTATCTAATTCCGCACCAAATAATTTAGCTTGAGTAACTGCTTCTGCAATTGCTGCGGGATTAGCTCCTAGATTTGCCCTTACTTGGCCTGTAACCTGACCTACTGCTTCTAGTATTTCTTTATTTGAAAACTGTACTCCTGTTTGACGTTGTAATTCATAGGAAGTAGCTAAAATAGTTTTATATTCATCTTCGAGTAAATTACCTCGAATTTCTGCGGCTGCAGTTAAATTGGCAGTTGATTGTTCAGTTAATCCTACTACATCTAATAATCTAGTAGCGGTAACTAAATTTTGAGTATTAAATTTACCCTGAAACCCTAATTCTTTATTTATAGCATTAAAAGTGTTTAATAATGCTGTAGTTGTAA
>CAACVD010000056.1_pt1 | contig 43345 bp, 44 predicted proteins | sample 2381771 | NCBI WGS metagenome assembly CAACVD01 (sample SAMEA5211965, study PRJEB30684) | marine metagenome | biome: Marine; feature: Epipelagic; material: Water | collected 2015-10-15 | depth 15 m
CCTCCCCACTATTAAATCTAATTACTTCGAGATCCATTTTATTCTTTTATAATCCCCCAGATCTGTATTTCTCCCATTTTTTTTCAGTCCCCCTATCTTTTTCGCCATTTTCCGCCGTTTTTTCTGCGGCTGCGCGATTCTTTCCCAGAGATCTGCCGAAGTGTAATCCTTATGATCCACAGGGGGTTACGCTTCCTCATGTAAACTGATGATTCAGGGTTGTTTTTTAGTTTTTTCTTGGTTAACTTTGACAGAGTAACGGTTGATTCAAAAAAACACAACGATTCTTCTTGGTTTTTTGTATATGCTGTTAACGATTCGACTTTAACGCTTTCTTGGTGAACACGGGGCAACTGTGTTCGAGATTTGGGGGTACCCTCGCAGCAATGCGGGGGTATTTTTATGTCCTATATTTGTTTCAAATAATATACCATGGCATTATCGGTAACTATTTCAGAAGAACTGATCCTAGACGGTAACGACAGGAGCAATACGCACACTGCTACGTTCACTGTTAACGACCTGGACCATAGAGTCCTTACTATAAATAACGTAGAGAAGAGTGTTTTGCTGTTTGACTCAGCGAATGAAGCGGGTACGGTTAAAGATGCTAGCCTAGCCTATTTAAGGATTACCAATTTGGACGTTTCCGACACGGTTACACTCCGTGTTCGCGATGATGCTCAGGAATTTATGGTAAAGCTGAATGCTGGTGGCTCTTTTATCCTTACAGAGGACAAATTAGATGCTGATGCTACGGGTAACGAAGAAAGTGTTATTCTTTCTCAGATCAACAAGATATCTGCAGTTTCTTCTGACAGCGGCGGATCAAGATTGGAGGTTTACGCAGCTCACCTCTAATGCGGCTAATATCAACCATCATACTGATCCTGTTTAGCTCGATTGCTAACGGTCAGGCAGACCTGATAGTACAGGACCTGTATACCGACAGCCTTTGTCTCGGTCCCAATCCTTATTTCTCTATACACTTCACGATTACGAACATCGGTGACGAGACGTGCGAGTACTTCTGTTATGAGAAGAATGGCATTGAGGCGTGTCCTGACACAACTCTGTTCGACATGTCGCTAGACCCCAACGAATCTAGGTACTACTACCTGGGATGGTTGAACTACGACGGGTTCGGTGAGCCATATACAATCGAGGTTGTTAACGCTGCAGGTGAAGTGGACACAACAAACAATTCCACTACGATCATAGTACCAGAAGAGCACATTTGCCAAGAGATGTTGAATGTTGATCTTGCAGTTGACACCGTACTGTACAATACGGGCTGTGACGAATACGGTCCGTACTTAGATCCTAGCATATACATGACCAACCTTGGGACAGACGACATCACAGAGCTGTGCATCAAGTTTCAGGTGTTGGGTCAAACCAATGACACCGTTTGCTTTACTGGTCAGAGCTATCTCCCGCTTGAGTCTGGGGAGAGCGCAGTTCAATACTGGCCTAGAATTTATGCGGACGGCGTGTTGAGCCTGCATCTGCTGGATGTGAATGGACCATCAGCTTTCTCCTGGTTGGACTTCGGTCTGGACGAGTGGACATACAACAATACATATGTAGAAGTGCTACCGACTATTTCTAGCTCCTGGTGTGTTTCTGGATGCACAGACGAGACAGCATGTAACTACGTAGTGGGAGCAGCCTTGGATGACGGGACCTGCGAGTACCCAGAGTTGTACTACGACTGTAATGGTGAGTGCGAATACGACACCGACGAAGACGGTATATGCGATCAGTTCGAGGTGCCTGGCTGTACTGACCCAGAGGCAGATAACTACAATCCAGAAGCGACGGACGATGACGGGACGTGTGAGTACACCCCTAACTTTGTTTGCGAAGTTTACGATGTAGATGAGCTGAACGTGTACCCCAATCCTTTTAATGATATGGTGTACGTGTCAACACTGCCGCAGTCTGTATGTAGGGTGAGAGACATAAACCAACGTATAGTTATAGAAAACACAAGCTCTTCGGTTATCGACACATCGCCACTACAGAAAGGTATGTACCTGATTGATTGGATGGTGGATGGCAAAGTCGTTGCAATCAAGAGGATTATAAAAGAATAAAATGGATCTCGAAGTAATTAGATTTAATAGTGGGGAGGACTCCACCAACGGCGTGTTGTTTGACATTACTGACGGCAGAAAATTTCTGTGCTACACACTAGAAGATGAGCAGCGAGAGGAGAAAGTATTTGCAGAGACCTGCATACCTAACGGCAAGTACGAGATACGCTTCAGAAAGGTGGGAGGGTTTCACGCAAAGTATTCCGATAGGTTCTCCAGCTTTCATAAAGGCATGCTAGAGGTTTGCGACGTACCCAACTTCAAGTACATACTGATTCACTGCGGCAACACGGACGAACACACAGCGGGTTGTTTATTGGTGGGTGACACCCAAGAAAACAACAGCATCAAAACCAATGGTTTTATTGGTAAATCTACTCAAGCGTATAAAAGGATTTACCCACCAATTGCAGAGGCTTTAGAGCGAGGAGAAAAGGTTACGATCAATTACACAGACTTCTGGTGCTGCTCCAAGTCTCGGTAAAACCTTTGGACAAATAGTCTTGCTTTCTGGGTTATGGCGTATCTAACCCTGTAGTTGTATTTCGTTTCTTCTCTGAAGATGTGATCTTCATATGTGTCTGAAGGTGTAAGCTTGTCAAAATGCTTGTATATGTATCCAGCGTTTACCAGGGGGTAGATATATCTCTTCCCAATGTTTGACTGGCTCACATCGAAGTCTTTGCTAGCGTACTTGATGGTGAAGAACTGTAAGTCATACGCCCACAGTAAGAACTCCACCTTGGAAAAATCCATCCCAATAATTTTGGAGTACTTGAGCCTTGCCTGCTTCAGGCCCTTCAGGTAATTTTTATTTACATAGACCCGATCTTGTTTCGCAAAATCCCTGAATAAGATTTTTCTTGGTACCTTACTTCTAGGCATATAGATTAAATTTGTTTCAACGCAAACCTATGACAAAAGAATTTCAATTTCTCATGCATATGCAACGGTTGATGTTTGAAGCAGAAGCATTGGCCAAGGAATATGATGTAGAAGATAGATTTATATCTATTATGTTTGCTGGTCTTATCACCGAGACAATCGAGGGTGATGCAAAATTGAATGCCATGTACAACATGAACATTCAAGACTTCAATGAACTGCAAGAAATATTAGACTTTATAGACAATGCATATCAGAATGAGACAAGGACAAGTTTCAATGATGATGATTTAAACGACCTGTTAAGTGGGACAGGAATAGAACTAGAGTAAAATGGATGGAGTAATTAGAAAGATTGTCATTGGGAAAGATCCCAAGGACGCAATGGCCTATTACATAGGCATGAGAGCTGGAAGAGGGGAGGTAAGCGCTATCATTTGTGATGAAAGACACCTTCATAAATATGGTAAAATGAGATATTTGATTTACCTTCAGGACAGCGATTCTCAAACCCTTTGGAAGAGCATAGACGACATGCCCTGCATGTTAGAGTTTGACTGCAACTTTTGATATGACAAGGAACGAACTGTATACAACTGGAGGAGAATTTGTTCTTCCAGACGGATCGGACTACATTGGGGGCTATCATGTTCACTTCAGCAGGGGTGCCATGGTGGGATCGTTTCATAAAGTAGAGCCGCACAGTAGGTTGACACCAGTCAATGATTCTGTCAGGATGCTTGTTGAATCAATTATGGAGGAGCTTACAGGTAAACGTACCGTCAGCACTTCATCTTCTCCTCGGGTATCCTCGGGGGGCGCTTCAGGAGGTTACTAAAGACCAACTTAATTTAAATAAATGAAAACCTTTAACCTGTTCGTTGTCGAGCTTGACAAGCCCGTCAACGACACTATCACAACCAATAGCGGATTAGAGCTATACATAGCAAACAGATTCAATGAGTTTGAAAACAGAATTACAGAAGGCCCTGTCGTGGCTGTCCCTTTCAAGTACGAAACTGGCGTCGAGCCTGGCGACACGTTGTACTTCCATCATCTCGTGGTTGTCAACGAAGGCCAGCCACTCACTGGTCATGATAATCACTACCTTGTCAGGTACGATCAAGACCACGCTATCAATAATCAGGCTATTGGCTTTAAAAGCAGCAGTACTGGTACTATCCACCCTCTTGCGGGTTGGAGCCTTCTTGAGCCTGTCGAAGAAGAGGAAGTTCAAGAATCGGACATTATCGAAGTTGTCAAACTTACAGAGAAACCAACAACAAGAGGTAGAGTCGCATTTACGTCTGCTGGGATTGAAGAGATAGGACTGGAGGTCGGAGACATCGTTGGATTTAAAGAGAACCGTGACTACCGCATTAAGATTGACGGGAAAGAATATTACCGCACCCGTGTAGAAGACTTAATGTATAAAGAACTCTGATATGTTTAGTAAAGAAGAAATTTTTGCCCTCCTTTCTGACGAAGGAGCTTTGATTGCAGATGGCTTTGATAAAGCTATCATAGGAATCACCTTTGGTGTAAACATGGTGGCTGTATACAGCGTACAGGCGTGTATCGACATTCTCATGGAGAATGATGAGATGAATTTTTCAGACGCTGTTGAGTATTTTGAATACAATATGGCTGGGTCTTACTTGGGTGAGAAGACACCCATATTTGTTTACGACATTCAAGAAGATGCCTAAGTTTAGTACAGTGAGCGCTGCGCAGCGACTTATGTCTAGCATGGAGGTAGCCATCAACAATATGATTGATGAGATCAAAAAACCTGTTGATCCAGAGATCAACGGGAGTGCGCGTAAAGCTGAACTGCAATCAATAAAGCAGACAGCCACGGATTGTAAAGAACTAATTGTTGAAAGACAGCGATTAGAACAAATGATAAAGGACCTAAACGAAAATGGATCTATCGAAGAAGCCAGAGACTACAGCGGAGGATTCGCTGAAAGATTCTCAAAGTAGCCCCAGCGGGCTGATTTATTGGGACGATTATGATTTTGATAATCAGTCAGTTACGATAGAACACTTAAAGGTAAACTTTAAGCTCTCTTAGCTCAGTGGTAGAGCAGCGAACTCATAATTCGTAGGTCATTGGTTCAAATCCAATAGAGAGCACAGCATGCCATATAAGAAGAGGGAGGATCAAGCGGCGGCGGCAGCCAAGCACTACAGGGAGAACAAAGAAAAAATTGTCTCTAGAAGTTCGGCTAGAAACAAAAAGCAAAGGAAAAAGAACAAAGCGTTTGTAGACCGAGTAAAAAGAAGATTCAACTGTGTTGACTGTGGAGAATCAAACCCTATCGTTCTTGATTTTGATCATGTAAGAGGAGAAAAGAAACGGGCAATAGCTGATATGGTTTCTAACTATTACAGCATAAGAACCATAAAAGAAGAAATGAGAAAGTGTGAGATTAGATGCGCTAATTGCCACAGAATAAAAACATCAGAAAGAAAAAATAAATTGAAATGAAAAAGTTAGCTGTAAAGATTGAAAAGCATAAGGTTCGCAGAAAGGGGGTGCATTCAAAGACGAAGCACTCTAAGAACAAGGGTTCGAAGAATTACGTAAAAGCGTATGCTGGTCAAGGTAGATAACTATAAAGATGAGGCGATCGGTATTTGCCCCAACGGTACGCAAGGTGATGTTATCGAACTCGGCGGGATACTCATTGTTCTTCCCGCTGCGCCGACCGAGAAGGAGATTGCTGGATATGGCAAACCAGCAGACCTGCAGATGTGGGAGAGAGTACCTATGCCCAAGGAGCTGTCTCGGATTGGCTCTATGGATGAGTGGAGCGAAATGCCGAGAGAGTTTAGACAAAAGTTTTCTGCATATATCGAAGAGGAGTTTCGCCGTCGGCGTGAGGGCTTTTGGTTTTACAATAATGGTGAGCCTACATATATTACAGGGCGTCACTACATGATGCTGCAGTGGACCAAGATTGATATTGGCTATCCTTCTTATCTAAGCTTTCAAAGAGACATCTTTATTCACATGGCGGCCTGCGAGGTGGATGATAGGTGCCTAGGCCAGCTATACACAAAGTGTCGTCGTAGCGGGTACACCAATATCTGTTCTGCCGTCTTGCTTGATGAAGCGACCCAAGTAAAAGACAAGCTGATGGGGATACAGTCAAAGACTGGTAAAGATGCTCAAGAAAATATATTTATGAAGAAGGTAGTGCAGATGTTTAGGCACTACCCCTTTTTCTTTAAGCCGATCCAGGACGGAACCACGAACCCTCGTATGGAGCTAGCGTTTCGTGAACCCTCCAAGCGTATCACCAAAAACAATAAGACTACTCAAAAAGGCGAAGCGCTGAATACGGTGATCAACTGGAAGAACACCACTAACAACGCATATGACGGTGAGAAGTTGCACATCCTGTATTTAGATGAGGCTGGTAAATGGGAGAAACCCACAGACATACGTGACGCGTGGAGAATTCAACGCACCTGTCTTATTGTAGGTAAAAAGATTGTTGGGAAGGCACTGGTCGGCAGTACGGTAAACCCCATGCCCAAGGGCGGTAAGGAATACAAAAGCCTTTGGGAGGATTCTAGCCCATTAGAAAGAAACAAAAACGGAAGAACACGCAGTGGACTATATCGATTATTCATCCCCGCCTATGAATCTCTTGAAGGGTTTTTTGATGTTTACGGACATCCAATCGTTGAAGATCCTGACTCGCCTGTTGACAGCCTTGACGGTGATGGCGTTAGTATCGGAGCTAAGACGTATCTTAAAAACGAAAGATCATCACTAAAGAACAATGCCTCTGAGATGAACGAGGTTATTCGTCAGTTCCCATTTACTTCTGACGAAGCGTTTAGAGACAGTATAGAGGGCAGCGTATTTAATATCGGCAAGATATACGAGCAGATAGAGCACAATGAAGATCTATTCCCTAACCCTGTAGTCGTAGGGAACTTTATCTGGAAGGGGGGAGTTAAGGATACTGAGGTAGTTTTTAGCCCAGACCCCATAGGTAAGTTTAAGGTTTCCTGGATGCCACCACCAGAATTCAGAAACAAGAAGGCACAGGTGCGCGGTAAACGAGTGGCACCTAATTCAGAGGTAGGCTGTGGTGGGGTTGACTCCTATGACCTTGACGCTACGGTAGACGGAAGAGGCTCCAAAGGTGCTCTACACCTGTACAATAAATTCCACATGGAGCATCCATCTAATATGTTTGTATTAGAGTATGCGTCTAGACCGCCTCTAGCCAAAATATTTTATGAGGACGTATTGATGGCTGCTGTATTTTACGGGTACCCAATATTAATTGAGAACAACAAGTATGGCATTGCAAGATACTTTGAATCAAGAGGTTACGACGGTTACTTAATGGATCGACCACAACACTTGAAGAGTAGCAGCGCGAAGGTGAAGGTTAAGACAAAAGGTATTCCGTCTAACTCTCAGGATGTGATTCAATCTCATGCTCACGCGATAGAATCATATATCCACGATCATGTAGGAATAAACCATGAGTCGGGCGAGGTGGGCAAGATGTATTTTAACGAAACCCTAGAGGACTGGATATCGTATAAGATAGACAACAGAACAAAGTTTGACTTGACAATTAGTTCTGGACTTGCGCTACTTGCCGCTCAAAAGGTGAAAAAGAAAAAAGTACAATCGTTTGACGAGCGCCGTTTTTTCAGGCGTTACAAAGTCATAGGCTAATTTCCTATATTTGTGACATATACTCTTTTGTAAATGAAACAATATAGCGGCAAAAAAAATTTTCCTGATCCACTCGCTTCTCAGGAAAAGAAAGAGAGTAAGTCATACGGATTAAAGTACGCCAAAGCTATTGAGTCTCAGTGGGGCAAGAGGTCTGATAGCAACTCTTTGTTTTCAAAAAGATACACCTCTTTTAAGAGGAGTCAAGAGTATGCAACTGGTGTGCAAGACACGGCCATTTATAAAAGGTTGCTTAACAACCTGGACCCCAATGCTGGAGACGGCAGCTTGATGAATCTTGACTTCACCCCTGTCCCCGTCCTCCCAAAGTTCGTAAGGATAGTCGTAAACAAAATCCTTGGTAGAAACCTTTATCCCAACCTAGAGGCGGTAGACCCTCTGTCTTCTTCTGAGAAAAACAGGGACAAGAAAAGAATTGAGATTCAGGTTGCTCTAAAGAAGCAGCTCATGGCTTTCAAGGATAAAACGGGTGCGACGATTGGGATGGACCCAGAGATGATTCCAGACAATGAAGCCGAAGCGGAGATCTTTATTGGGGAGAACGTAAAGAGTGATGCGGAAATTGCTGCCCAAGTGGCGACGGACATGACGCTCTCTTGGAACAATTTTGATGACAACGTATTCAGACGCTGTGTGAATGACCTAGCCACTAGCGGCATGGCTGTTGTCAAAAGGTCCAACGATCCCAACTACGGAATCAAGACACACTACGTAGACCCCAAGGACTTTATTCATAGTGAAACTAACGACCCCAGCTTTGATGATATCACATATGCAGGTCACGTTAGAACCATGCCTATCCAAGAGCTGAAGAGAATAGCTAGTGGAGAGCTAGAAGAAGAAGATTTTCAGAAGATAGCCAAGAAGGTCACAGGCAAAACGGGTGGAGGGTATCAGTATGATAATTCACTAGGCCGTAACATTTACGAGTATGACGAGTATTCAGTAGACGTTTTAGAGTTTGAGTTCCTGTCTACGGACTGCATGCACTTTGAAGAGAAGGAGAACAGGTTTGGAAACAGGAACTTCTTCTACGAAGGCTTTGATTATAAGGAGAAGTCAGGCAGTGTTTTTGAGCGCAAGCCGCACAAGATGGAGATCGTTAATGTGTACAAGGGCTATTTTATACTAGGGACTGATTACATATTTGGGTACGGCAGAATGCAAAACGTACCGAAAAACATTTACGATATTAGTAAGGCTAGGATGTCATACTCTGTTGTGGCTACTAACCTGACGGATATGATGCCAAAGTCCATGGTGTCAAGTTGTATTGGTTTCGCCGATATGCTTCAGCTTACGCACCTAAAGATCCAGCAAGCTATCGCCAAGGCAAAGCCTGATGGGTTGATTATCGACATTGAAGGGCTAGAGAATGTACAGCTAGGAAAGGGTGGTGAGCTTCAGCCATTAGAGCTGCACGATATCTACGAACAGACTGGTGTGTTCTACTATAGAAGTAAGAACCCAGAAGGTGGTTTCCAGAACCCTCCTATCAGAGAGATTGGAAACAGCATTAGGAATATCAACGAGCTGATTGGTTTGTACAATCACTACCTTCGTATGATTCGTGATACTACAGGTATCAACGAGGTGGTGGATGCTAGCACTCCTAAGTCTGAGGCCTTGGTAGGAGTTAGAGAGCAGGCTATCGCGGCTTCCAACAACGCCACTTACGATATCACAAATGCCTCGATGATTCTTTATAAGAATGTCTGCAATGATATTGTAAAGTGCTTGCAGATTTTACCAGAAGAATCTGTAATTATGGAGGTATACAAGAATGCGATTGGGCAGACGAACATGAGTATTCTTTCAAGTTTCTCTAGACTGCCCATGTACAACTTTGGGGTTCAGGTCCAGAAAGACATGGACGATAAGGATCAGGCATACTTAGAGCAGGCAATACAGATATCGCTTGGTCAGAAAGAGATCGACCTGGAAGATGCCATGGCGATCAGGGAGCTGAAAGATGTAAATCAAGCTGAACGATTGCTCGTGGTGCGAAGAAAGAAGAAGCTGGAGAAAGCTCAGGCTATGGCTATGCAGCAGCAGCAGATGCAAGCTCAGATGGCGCAGCAGTCCCAGGCGCTTCAGCTTCAGATGGACGCTCAGAAGATGCAGGCAGAGGCACAGATAGAAGCCCAGAAGATGCAACTCAAAGCCCAACTGGAGGCTCAGACATCCGCGATGAGGCATGAGTTTAATAAAGAGATAGAGCTTATTAGAGCGAAAGCTACGTTAGGATTCAAAGAAACTGACGAAGAGTTTAAGGAGAAGATCGAGGTCTTGAAGGAGGATAGAAAAGACGACAGGGTAAAGAAGCAAGCTGTAGAGCAGTCTAAACTAATCTCCCAGAGAAAAGGTCAGAGAACAGAATTAAAAGACCAGGAGGGGAACCCCATGAGAAACCTATTAACGAATATGCAAGATGGCTAAGAAGGTAAATTTAGATGTATCTGAAAGTTTGGATATTACCTGTAGAAGGGGTGATACCTTTTTGCTTACCCTTACGTTAAAAGATTCAAGCGGAGCGGCGATTCTATTAAGCACTAACGCCGTCGGTTTTATTATGGATGTAAAATCTGCATCCAGTAAGCGCATCAAAGGAGTAAAAGATCGATTCACTATAGCTTCTAGTGTTGGTTCTCCTTCTGTTTCTGATGGGCCATCTCTAAGCACAGAACAGCAACGACTGCTAACGAATGCCTTTGAGTTTCAAGACGCTAGCGATGATGGTACGGTGAATATAGTTGTTCCTGCGACCACGATGGAAGTATTTCCCGTTGGGGTTTTTGCTTATGATATACAGCAAAAAGTTGCTGATGTTGTCACCACTATCTTGCGTGGTTCATTCGTTGTAAGAGAAGACATATCTGGTTAATATGCCCGAATCAGTAACAATATCGATACCACAATCGGTTTCTGTTAATGTGACCTCGTCTGTTTCGGCTGGGGTAACTGTTCTGTCTTCTGGTCCCAACTTGTTGACCGTTACAGAAAACGGACCTAAAGGCCCAGCGGGTCCGCAGGGACCAGCGGGACCAGCAGGTGCTGATGGTGCGCAAGGTCCAGCAGGTGCAGCAGGCGCTACGGGTGCTACAGGTGCTACGGGGGCCACAGGGGCGACAGGGGCTACGGGTGCTACAGGGCCAACAGGTCCAGCGGGTGCTGGAGCAAATACAACAAGCGTAATAAATATCTCAAACACCGACTCTGCTTTCTCCCACATGACTGATCCGATTACTTCGGGTACGTCAGTAGAGGCGATTCTAAGGGATATGCTTGAGAAGTACAACCTCAGTACGATGACCCTCTCTTCTGTTGTCGGCTCTTATGAAAACACAGATGGGAGTTTTCCTACGGCTTCGAACAAGACCCTTGGGAATAGTAGTCAAAGCGCCATACTTGAAACTGGTCAAACGCTAAGGACTACTGGATGCAACTTTGTAGTTGGTACCACTTCTCAAACTACAGACAACTCTGTTCTATTTAAGGTTGAGAGCACTACGCTTGTAAGCGGTGTTGCTGACACAGCGACCTCTGCAAGCTATAGCGCCGATGATCAAGTTAAAAACTCAGTGGTGACTGAAAGCGATGTTACATTTACGGTTCAGGTTACAGATAGCGGAGGAGGGTCTGATGTAACAAGAACGGCCACTAGAAAAGCTTACTGGAGAAACAGAGTTATACTTGGGGCTTCTAGCACCAGCTCTATCGCAGACAACAATGCAGCAGACACGCTTTATGACGGTGTTACTCAAATGGCCAGCGAACTTAATAAGGGTGATACCTTTACGGTTACTACTACCTCTGATGGAAATGACGGGAACAATCATACCTATATCATTTTCCCTGCATCCTTTGGTGAATTGCAAAGTGTAATTCAGGATGGGTCACTACCTGTTATTAACGCTTTTACCGACTTAGGCGATTTTACTATTACCAATCAGTACGGGGCATCTATATCTTATAGTTTCTTTAAGTCCAACTCCAAGGGTGCGTTCGCGACTGGAACTTCACTAGTAATAACCTTCTAAGATGCCGATTAAGTATCCAGACTTTTTACAGCATAATAACCCTGACGAGGTTCTGATTGACGCCACAGGCAATCAGGTGAAGGGCTTTGGGTTTTTTTCAGATACCACCGCGAGAAGCAATTTGAACGCAAATCTCAGGGTGAGCGGATTCTTGGCAATTGTAGGGACTACCCCTTTCATCTTTACTGGTAGCACCTGGACAGACTCTGGTAGCTGGACTGAGATTGGTTCGGGATCTGGAATAAACAATCTTCACGAGGACACGTCTCCTCAGCTTGGGGGTAACCTTGACGTTCACTACAATGGCACGACAAGATCGATAATCAATTCAAATAGCGGCGATGATATTAAGTTTACACCTACAGGTACTGGTCACATTAACTTAGACGGACTTGTGGAGTTTAAGCGATTTGATCCTTCTTCACCCCCTTCGGCATTTTTAGGGGGTATGTATGCAGACACTAATGATTGTCTTTATTTCGCGGTAGAAACATAAATTTTTTATATTTATCTTTGTTCACATATCAAAACGTAAACGATTATGGCAGTAGAATGGAAAAAAGTTGTAGTAGAGAGTAGCTCTGGTAACGTCTCTCAAAATGCGGCAACAGCTACCGCGCTGGGAACAGCCAGAGCCCTTCAGGTCGATCTTACAGAAACAGACTCCTCTAACTTTGACGGATCAGGCGATGTAACAGACATCGGTGTTAGTGGTACACTCGCGGTAACCAACGGTGGTACTGGACTTGCTTCATTTCCGAAGGGCTCTCTTCTCCAAGCGGATGCCGCCAACAGCCTTGCAGCACTTTCTGGTGCAGCAGGAGATAACGGAAAGGTTGTCTCATACAACGAAAGTAATGACCTGTTCGAACTCGTTGCTACGGGTACTGCGACTAACGCAACTAATGTTACTGTCACAGACAACGAAAGCACTAACGAAAACAACCTGATAACCTTTGTCGCTGACGCAGGGGATACTACTGGCAGCCACGCCTTGGAGATGGACGGGAATCTTACGTACAACCCGTCTACTGGTAGGTTGACTGCTACGCAACTAGCAGGAACACTTCAAACCGCAGCTCAAACTAACATCACTAGCGTTGGTGCTTTAGACGGTGGAAGTATCACAAGTAACTTTGGTGCTATTAACAATGGTAGTTCTGCCATTACCACAACAGGCACAATTACTGGTGGTCAAGTAACTGTAGACGACATTACGATCAATGGTTCAACAATCTCAGATGCAGGTAATTTTGATATAGATTGTGGCGGTAACGTAACCATCGATGCTGACGGAGGCACGATTACGTTCTCTGATGCAGGCGTCAGCCTGGGTACAATCACATCTTCTGGATATTCTGGTACGGCTGCTGTTGCAACCACCGTAACCATTACAGACAACGAAAGCACTAACGAAAACAACCCAATTGTATTCGTTGCTGGGGCCGACGCAGATGGAGGTAACTTAGGGTTAGAGACAGACGGAGATGCTCACTACAATCCGAGCACTGGAACGATTACTGCTACTGCTTTTGCGGGTAACCTGACTGGTAACGTAACTGGTAGCGCTGATACAGTTGCGACGTCGGCATCGACCTCTTCGTCCGCTCACTTTATTGGGATGTTTGCAGCCGATAGTGGCGATCAAGCTCCAGTTACTGATGCGGGTCTGAAGTACACTCCTTCCTCTGACACCCTTACGGTGAGCAATCTTACCGTTAGCGGCACGACCACTACTGTCAACACCGTAAACTTGGAGGTGACTGATAAAATCATCCGCGTTGCAAACAACGGAACCAATGCTTCTACAGTTGATCGTGCTGGTATGGAGATTGACACTGAAGATAGCACTCAGCTTCCGTTTATCGGATTTAAAGACGGTGCAGCTCTTACCGAGATGATTGTTAGAAAAGAAGGTGCTACGACCAACTTCCCTATTGCCGTCATGGCACATGCCGCTGGTGCCCCTGGTGCTAGTAGCGACGCTGCAGGTAAGGGAGCATTCTACTACGACACTACTAACAACGAACTCTATCTACAAGTCAACACCTAATGGGACTCTTAACTAGGAGCAAGGACGGCGGTGGGATTACCACTGACACCTTGACCCAGCAAGAGCTTGCCTTTATTTTAAAGTGTCTTCATGAAGGGACCTTTGAAGGCAAGGATGTGCTTTTGCTGGCAGACGTAGTAAACAAACTTCAGAATCAACTGAAGGCTAAATAATTTCAAACCTTAATTCAATTCAAATGAAATTAGATATCACGGAAGTTTATTTCTTATCGCAAGTAACTCAGTCAGCAAGCATAAAGGCCTCAGATGCCCATACAGTTTCTGCTTTGATGACTAAACTGGACAAGGAATTCTCTAGATTGCAAAAGATAGAGGAAAAGAAAAATCTACAACTAGAGAAGTCTTAATTACGCCATGGCCGTAGAGTGGAAGAAAATAGCGACGGATAACTTAGCTAGTGGCAACCTGGCTCAAAGTGATACCGCCCGAACCTATGATATTGGTTCTTCTCAGAGCTTAAGCTTTGAGGATGGCCTAGTCAATTTTAAGGATTCAAGCGGCGACACACAGGTTCAGATCAATGCTAATTCATCAGCAAATGTTATTGGGCTATTGAAAAATAGCGCTATTCAGTTTTTTGACTCTAACGACACCCATAGCTGCACTATTGATGTACCGTCTGATATAACATCGAACTATACCATAACCCTCCCTGGGGCTGGACCAGGAGGCACAAAAATACTTCAGTCAGATACTAATGGTGATCTGTCGTGGATCGACACGCCTTCAGGTAGCGTCAGTATAGACAACTACTCTGCTCAGGGTGAAATGCTAGTGGCTGGAAACAGCAGCAGCAATATAGACGCAGAGTCAAACGTAACTTTTACGAGTAGCACCCTGGCTGTTACAGGAAGGATTGAGGGCAACAACCTAATAAGTATCACCACTAATAACAAGGCGTTTAGTGGGGTGAATGGTAGTGGCACTGCTAGATCGCTAATAAAGTGTAACGCATCAGGCAACACCGAGGTTGGGAATAGCTCTGAAAAAACCTTGTTGCAAGGGACTACTATCGATGCGCAATCTTTAGAGCTTATTTGTGGGACGCTAAACGCGGAGAAAATTGATGCTGCCCCCTTTTCAAGCCCTAGTGCTGGAGACATCGGTAAAGGCGCGGAAGTATTAGACGTTGCTGCTTCTCAGACCGTAGTAGCAGGAAAAGCATACTATCTTAACTCTAGCTCTACTTGGTCTGGTGCTGATAAAGATATTGAGGCATCAGCCTCTGGATTCTTAGTTATGGCTACTGCTACCAATGCAAATAACGGAATGCTTATCAGAGGCATCATATGTCCAAATAGCTTGGCGGGATCTCCTAGCGTTGGCGATAAAATATATCTGGGTGACAACGCAACATTTACATCAGACATATCTGGGTTTGCAACAGGAGATTTTGTTAGGGTGGTTGGTCATTACATCGCAACAGATTTGATGTACTTTAATCCTTCTCAAGAATACATTGAATTAGCATAACAGCATGCCAGATGTAGCAAAAATAAGCGGAATTACTGTTGACGTAGGAACGACAACATCTACGCCAACAGCCACCTTCCCTACAAGCGCTCAACAAGGTGCGACGATGACGGGGACGATAGATAATCACGTATCTACTGCCACCTATGTGGCAAAGGTATTTAATTCAAGTGGGGCAGATCAATCTGTTGCTGTAACAATAGATAGCAGCGGAAACATCAGCTTGACCGCTCCAACCACAGTTGCTCAGGGCTATGAGCTTAGAATATTCTGTGCTGACGTAGGCGAGCTAAAAAGCGCGACAGTAACAAAAACATTTGCGGTTACTACAGCAACTAGCTTCAGGATCTGGAGGACGCAATTTGTTGACAGCAGTGGCAGTGCCTCCACCAATAGAGTGGCTTTGGTTGAGTTAGAGTTTTTCCCTAACTCAAATGCAGGTGGCACCCACAAGCCTGATGGCAACGCAAGTAACGAAACTAGCATTAGCGGTGTTACTATTTCATCTGGATACACTCATAGCTCAACGTATGCTAACTGGAAAGCTTTTGACGGGACTACAGGTGCAACCACTGCTATGTGGTGGTCGTTAGGTATTTCTACGGCTGCTGATAACTGGATTCAAGTTCAGTTTAGTTCGGCTGAAAATTTTCAGTCGGTTAGACTTCATATATATGGAGGCTTTAATGATGCCACTCACTTTAAAGTCCTGGGAAGTAACGACGGCACAAATTTTATTACAGCTTTGGATACTACTGCGATCGTTGAAGACGGCAACAGCACTGTTATAACTCATAACATCGGATAAGATGACACTTAAAGAGGGTGCAACACAGGAAATAAATTCAAGGTGGCCTGAGCATAGGCAAAGAAATGTTGCCTTGATTAATGAATGGTATGGTGAGACATATTATTCAAACATGCTAGTTGGAATTCAATTGGTCAGAGATCGATACAATGAATTAAAATCATCTGGAGCTACAACTTGGAGTGTCACAAGTCAACTCACGGCTGATCTTGACGGCTTATTAAGCGAGACCACCTGACAAAGTCATAGCAACTGACTTATTTTGTTTTCTTATATTTGTTGCATGGCGAGAGTTGTAAAGTATAAGAAAGGAGGCAAGCTTTCAATAAGCAGCAAGAAAGTCTCCGTAGACCCCCCTAAAGGATTCCACTGGATGGAAGAGCAGGGTAGGTACTACCTCATGAAGGGCGACTACAAGCCTCACCCAGGAGCCGTAGCCAAGGCTAAGTTCAAACTCGCCAACCACCCCAAGTCGTGAAGTTCAATCCCAAGTACACTCGTGGCAGCAAAAATGCTGGCAAAAGAAAGAAGTTGATGGCAGAGATTTCTGCGATCTATAAAAAGTATCGAGGTACCAAAGCCAAGAGGAAGAAAAAAGGATTCCCCCCTGCCGTAGAGGCAAGGCTAAAAAAACTCATGGCACAAAGAGATAAGATATGATTGTACTTAAGAAAGGTGGTAAGTCTAAAAAGAAAGGCAAAGGCAAAGGTTTTGCCAGCTTAAGCGCTGCGCAAAAGCAAGTATATCGTAGAGGCCTTGCGGCTTACATGAGTTCTGGGAATCGACCTAAAGTATCTCAGCACGCCTGGGCTATGGCCCGAGTCAAAAGCGAGTTTGGCAGAAAAGAAGCTGCTAAAATACGAGCTGGTAAAGGCAAGAAAAAGAAGAAGTAAATAATAAGTATATTTGCGTAAATAACTAGTAATTATGGCTACAACTACTGCAACATTAACACTTTCGAGCGCTGACCTTACTGGTGACGCTCTTTCGTTGTCTACTACGGCAACCCTCACAAAGGCTGGTACAGTTACTGGCCTGGATCAAACTACGGGCGTGGCTCGAAAAGTCTACACGGCTGCTGTCACAAACGAGAAACTTATTGACAAGACATTGTTCAGCGATTGGTCTTCTGGTGATCAGGTCGCTCACAAAGTTTACATCAAGAACCTGTCAACCACCGCTACTGAGTACGTGACCATTAGCTTTGACGATGGTTCTAACACGATTGGTATTGGCATGCTTTACGCTGGTGACTGGTGCTTCTTGCCTTACGAGGGTACTAAGGACATTGAGGTCACGACGTCTTCTGCTAACATGACACTTGAATACCTCGTTATTTACGAAGCATAATGGCTACAGTTAGAGCAACATTAACATTGAGCAGCGCTTCCGTTTTAGCAAGCCCTGTGAACGTATCTGCAGAGTTTTCTGCGGTTGCGGACTCTGGCATTCTTAGTAGATCTAAGGTGGTTAAGACTGCTGTGCATGCTAACGCTCTAGAGGTTTATACGGCTGACGATAAAACTGAATCTGCCTACTTGTTCCTTAAGAACTTGGAATCAGAAAAGGAACTGTACATCTACATCTATAACGACACAGACGCTGATGGTCTTGTAGCAAAGATTGGTGGCAATGAGTTTTGCCTTATTCCAGTTGCAGTGGATAAATCATACAGAGTGTATGGCACCAAAGTTGATCAGATGGTTGAGTTCGGCGTGTTTGGATTGGATAGCTCGGCTGCAGGTCCGTTTAATCAGAACTAATAAATAAGATATGCGTAACGATTACAAAAATATTGTGGTGCTTAGTGGGGGCGTTGCATTTGCGTTGAATGAAACATTCGCTGTGTACAACCCAACAAACGGCGCAATAAACGCTTCTGTAAAAGGATCGATTAAGATAGTTGACAGTGGAGCTTATGCAGATACAACGGCTGCACAGACCATTGCTGTTCAGCCTGGAGCGACCATGTACGGAAGGTTTACCTCTGTTACGGGGAATGGTCTAATATGCATGTACTAAATAAAACACCTTGAATTAAATATAATGGAAGAAAATAAAAACTCTTTTGGGGGATTCGAAGTATACGATTCTCCTGACGCACTTGCTGCAGCTATGACTGCAGAACCACAAACAGAAACAACAACTGAAGAGGCTCCCCAAGAAGAGCCTCAAGTGGTTTCTGAACCTACTGAACCTACGCCCGTAGAGCCACAGGCAGAAGCTGCCCCAGCTCCAGAGGTGCAAGAACCTGTTAGCGAACAGGTCCCACAGGTCAGTCAAGACGAATTCACTCAGCAGACCTCTGCTGATACAGAAGAATATAGTGAGCAGGACATGGAGGAAGCGGTTATCTCATACTTAAGCGAGAAGCTTAATCGAGATCTCAGCTCTATTGACGACCTGGTCACACAACAAAACCCATTAGACGAAAGGGTAGAAGCTATAGCCAAGTTCGTTGCGGAGACAGGAAGAGCTCCACAGGACTGGTTTACTTATCAATCACTGAGCACTTCCGAGATGGATGATGCGACTTTGGTTAAGGTGGACATGGCTTTGCAATATCCTAACCTTTCTGCTGATGAGGTGCAAACGCTCGTTCTGAACAAGTACAAGTTAGATCCAAACAAGTACTCAGAAGACGAAGTAAAGATTGGAGCCCTTCAGATGAAGGTCGATGCAGCCAATGCTAAGAAGCAGATCGAGGATCAGCGCATGAGATATGCCGCTCCTGAGACGCAACAGCAGAAGCCTGCAGAACAGGAAAGCTTCATTAATGACGAGTGGATCTCAACTATGAGACAAGAGGTCAACGACTTGACTGGGTTGGAATTCGACCTGGGCAATGAGAAGACTTTTACTTTCGGATTGGATGACCGATACAAACAGGACCTTGTTAATAAGAACTCTCGTCTTGACGAGTACTTTGATGCATATGTCCAAACTGATGGAAGTTGGAATTTTGACAAGCTAAACTCACACCGCGCCATTCTTGACAATATCGATGCTATCGTAGCGTCCACTTACAGGCAAGGCCTTAGTGACGGTCAGAAAGGTGTAGTGCAGAATGCAGCTAATGTCTCTACCCAGGTTCCTCAACAAAGTTCTGAGCCTGCCAACCCCCTTGGGGATCAACTTAAAAATATTCTAGGCAGGACTTCGAACAAGCTTACTTTTAAAATCTAAAAACTAGAACACTATGGCAACTATTGCAGCAGCGAGTGAAGCAGCAGGTTCAACTTTCAATGATGCGAAGGCGAACCTAAGACTTACTCCCGAAAAATATACTACCCTGAATACTCTGCTTGATCACAACAAGCCAGAGGTCATGGAAGAGCTTGTTCACACTTATGGTGAGCAAGGGATTACTGGCTTTTTGCGCTTGACAGGCGCGGTCAACTCTGGCGGAGCTTCCGACCAGATCGAATACTTTGAAGAAGGTCGTCGTCACAGACTTGTAACGGGCGTTACCGACGGCATCTCTGGCGATGCACAAAATCTTTCTGTTACTGCAGACTCTACCGATGGAACTGCTATCGGCCCTAACGACGTTATTATGGATTCAGCCGACGGTCGTCGCTACGTTGTTGTAAGTGCAGATGGCACTCCAGGAACAGCCGATGATTATGGATTGATTAGTCTCGATGGAGAAACTGCAGGTGCAGACAACGCTAGTTCACGCAGCTTTATTGTGCTTGGCAACATGTACGATCAAGGGACGGAGCAGCCCACTCACTTCACTGACGTAGACGTGAAGCGTCGTAAGAATCCTTTCATGATCGTGAAGGATCGTTTCCAGGTAAATGGCTCACAGGCAACTAACATTGGCTACATCAACGTAGGCGGTGACTACCGTTGGTTTATGTACGGTGAGCAAGAAGCTCGAAAGCGCTTCGAAGACCGTCGTGAGATGATGTTGTTGTTTGCTGAGACAGGCAATGACGATGATGCTACGAAGGCATCTAGCGCTACATACAGTGGAAACTACCAGGGTGCTGGCAAGGGTTCAGAGGGCTACATCTCTGCTATTGAGGACCGAGGTATCAACATCTCAAACGCAAACGCTAATCCTTTGGATTCATTTGCTGAGTTTGATGATATCATCTTGGAACTCGACAAGAACGGTGCGCCTTCTGAGTACGCTATGTACTTGAACAGAAAGCAAGACTTGGCGATCGACGACATGTTGGCTTCTGGTATCTCTTCTGCGGTAACTGCTGGTTTGGCTGGACAGTTCGGTGCGTTTAACAACGATGCTGATATGGCTGTTAAGTTGGGCTTTAAGTCGTTTACTCGTGGTGGTTACACTTTCCACAAGCACGACTGGAAGTTGTTGAATGATCCTACTTTGTTGGGTGCTACTACTTACTTGCAGGGAGCTATGATTCCTATGAGCCAAGTAGTTGACCCACGTACTGGATTCAAGGCTCCTGCTTTGTCTATGTACTACAAAGAGGCTAACGGCTACTCTCGTGAGATGGAGCACTGGGTGACTGGTGGTGGTGTCTTGGGTCACACAAACAACGGTGATGCTGGTAGAGACACTGCTACGTTCCACTACCGCTCTGAAATTGCTTTGGTTACTCGCGCTGCTAACCAGCACGTTTTGATCAAGGGATAATTAATCTGAGGTGAAAGGGAGGGGCTTCGGCCCTTCCCCTTAACTTCATAATACTCTAAGACATGGCGACTATTACATTCCCTACTAAAGGGGCACAAACGGTTATTAAGAGGATTAATGTTGTAGATGCTTTTGTTCAAAACTCCGCTGTTGAAGCAGAAATTGAGCAGCCGAAAGGTAGCATCCTATCAAAGGTTGTAATTCGATGCATCTCTGAGCCTACTGTTACTGCTTCTATGGATCTTGGTATTAAGATCGGAACAGCTACGGGTGGAACTGAGGTGTTTGTAGATGCTGACGGCATCATTGATGCTGCTGGCAACACTACTGCCTTTAAGACAAACGGAATTGTTATTTTTGATGAAGTAGACTTGGGTCAAGTAGCATCGACGAGCAACGCCGCCGTTGCCGCTGCGACGACATTTTCTTCTGACGCAAGGACTTTATTCTGCAATACTACCGCTACTGACTCTGCGATTGCAACCGCAGGAACTATAGAGTGGTTGTTGTATTTTGACTTAATTGGATCTGACGTTTAAAGCACAGCAATTATGAAAAAATTTGTAAAAGGAGGTAACTACTACTTTCCAGCAGATAATCTAATTGGTATTGATGCTGCAACAGATACTGCCGTTGACCTTCATTTCCCAACCCTGCAGGGTTCGGCACATGATGATGTGTTCGACATCTCTGTATCTGCTGGCAAAAACACGACTGTTGCTGAAGCGTTGATTGAAGAAATCAACTTTGGCAAGCAAAGCGTTATTGATTGCGGCTTAGGTGGATCATTTGCAGATGTGGACGCTGCGGTTACTGTAACTGAGCATTCCTAATAACTAACTTGGTATTGCAGGGGCTTCGGCCCCTGCGTATACTTTCAAAACAAGAAGAATGATTAAGACATTATTTGCAAGCAGTGGACTAGCCACAAAGCTTACATCTGAAGAGATATTTTTTATTGTCGATGCGGTAAAAAACAACAGTCTTCTTGGAATTAAGATTGACGAAACTAACGACGAGCTTAAGATTTACTTTAAAGACAATGATAATGCGGCTGCTAATGAGATTCTTACCATTGACACTATTGATGGTAAGGCAGCAATCGCGGCTGAAGCAATTATTCAAGCTATAAACGGAAATCTTAAGAGCAGTCAACTGGCCAAAATCACTGAAGGTTCTGGTCATTTAAATGGTATTAACGGGGTTCAATTCCCTGCATTTACCGTCACCAATAGTGATGTTGCTATTACTGGGACAGCAACAGAAGACTTTACATTTACTTTAGCCTCGGCTACTGTTGGGTGTTCTTTTTCAGCGACCTTAAGTATGGATGATGAATCTCATACATTTACTAAAACTGGCACTATTGCCACGGCTTCAGACACAATCAAGTTTGACAGCACAGGCTTTAGCGCAGGTGCCGCTACTATCGCTGTAACATTAACAAATCAATCGGTAACTAGAGTCGTTTCTCAAGCAGTTACAATTACTTCATAGGCTATATTTGTATACAGTTGAATTTACTTGATGAAGTTTTTCCTGTTTAATATATCCAATGTGTCATCAGCAAGCACAAGAAACTCTGATGACGGGCTAGGTATAAGCACTATATCCATACCAGCCAGCAAGCTCTGCAACATTACTGCGTCTAAAGGCTTTATCAACTTGACATTTGATGACGCTGGGATCTATGAGGAGTCCTTCATGCGCCCAGGTGAGGCGATTGAAAAGGTAAACATTACCGTCGCTGCTGTACAGTCTCGTGAGACGCAGCTTATAGAAGACATACTCAACTTCATATCTCTAAACAACAACGTCTTTGTCATGAAGTTTGATGCTGTAAACAAGGTGTCAAACTTTAGGTTCTCAGATGTCACAAGCCCGCTCAACTTGTCCGTAAAGGTTTCTAGCATGCCTGTAAACATGGAGACAGGTAGGCTGTCTGTTGGTTCGGATGCAGAAGAATATCAAGACACTATAGCTGGGATCAACTTTAGGGGGAATCTGCCTGCACTTGACTTCAATCACGAAGGGCTAACAAGCTACTCTGCTGGGGATGAAATAACTTCTTGGGTTAACGCTGGCACAGCGGGATCAACTCACAATATATCCTCCAATAGCGGAGACCCTAGCTGCTCGGAAGACGCTGCGTTTAGCAATCTGTCAAAGAAAGCTGCAAACCTAACTGGTAATGATGAACACTTTATTGTTCCTGGTTTTACTGCAGTTGACGACTACACGCTCTACATAGTTCTCGGTGTAACGATTCCGCCTATGTGTGTTTATGGGGATGCGGCTGGGCAGACAGTTGGTTTTGGAGCCAGATATCCTTCTGGAACAGACTTTACTGTAACTAATGTGATTGACAGAAGGTATTCATTCTCTGTACGTCACAATGGTATTGAGGGGGCCGTAGCTACTACTCAAACAGATAATACTGATAACGGGACTGTGTCTTATAGGTGGCCAGACTCTCAAATACAGAATTACGTTGTGGCTGACTCAGAGCCAGAGGTGTTTATTGTTAGAAGAGACAAGAACTTTAACATGCTTCTTCATAATAAAAATGGAGACATCATTGGGTTTATTCCAGCGAAGACAAAGGCTGCTGATCCAGATCTCAATAAAGATTCAGCCTCAAGGACAGACGGAAACCTGCTGATCGAAAGACTGGGTACCGTAAAGGATTTGACCTCACTCCCTGGAGGCCTTGGGTTTAGAGGATATATTGGCCGCTTTGGGGTAATACCTCAAGACATCGGCGTTTCTAAGGCCCGCCTGCTTGCGCAGGACTTGTTTAAATTTTACAAACCTTAATTCATTTTAATATGACTACTAAAACAAAAAGGTCACCTGGGCGACCCAAGTCCCAGCCAGTTGCTGCACCAGTTGCGGTTGCAGAGCCACCCAAAAAGGCGGCACCCAAAAAGCAAACTCCTATCAGGAAGCAGCAGCAGGTCCAAAGAGCCACAGAGTATGAGATCATCAAGGGTGGCGGTGTTGTATTTATGTTGCCTCAAAAAGGCATCACTATTTACGACAACGAGAAAGACACGGTCCGTGAGATTCGATACTGTCCTAACGAGCCATCTATCTTTGTTGACGAGCAATCTGATAATGCGGTAAGAAAGTCCGTTACGTTCACAGAGGGCCGACTCTTTGTGCCAAGAGAGAAGCCAAATCTGAAGCAGTTCTTGGAGCTACACCCTTACAACAAAGACAACGGTGGCAACATCTTTAGAATTGTAGATAAGACTAAGGACGCGGCTGAGGAGCTTGAGAAAGAGTTTGCTATTTCCGATGCAATCTCCATTGTCAGAGACAGAGACATCAACGACCTGTTGGCTATTGCCTTGTATTACGGCATTAACATTAACTCCAACACATCCGAGATTCGATTTAATCTTTTGCGAATCGCAAAATCAAAGCCAGTAGAATTCATGCAGTCCCTGGATTCACCAGAGGTTACTTGCAGGTCTTCTATCAAGCAGGCGGCAGAGTATCAAATCATCTCTCTCAAGCCGAGCGGAGTATACTGGTTCGATTCAAACGGACTGATCGTTTCTGTGCCTGCGGGTATGGATGCGGTAGACGTTATGGTTAGATTCTGCCTCACGGAGAAGGGCGCTTCTACCCTAGCCATTATCGAAGAGAAGCTTGAAAGGCTATCGTAAAGTATTATCCTAATGATGAAAGAGCCGCCTGAAAGGGCGGCTTTTTTATTTCTTATATTTGGGGTATGGTAAATATTGTTGATGTATATAACGCTGTAAGGGATCTCTGCAATAAAGATCAACGAGGATTCGTTACCCCAGAGGTGTTCAGCACGTTTGCTGGCATAGCACAGCAGAACGTCTTTAACGAAATGTTCCAAGAGCTATTCGCGGCAAACAAGGCTAGGAAGGGTGGCATCGATGCTGCTCGCGATAAGTCTATGTACAAGATGGTCGAAGAAGACTTGGCTTACTTTATCGCCAATAGAAACCTGAGCGATGATGTGCCTGAGCCAGATGATTACGATGAGGAGGGCCCGTATGTAAATCCCGCCGACCTAGGGGCTAGCGTCTTCAAGAAGCCCGAAGACCTGGCAAGGATTATTAGTATTAAATCTCAGCAATCAGATACCAATCTTGATTTGATATACAACTCTGAGACAGCGGAAAGAGTTTTGAGAAGCAATCTCTCTGCACCAACTGCAGAGTTCCCTGTGGCAATTATATCAAGCGTAATAGAGGTATTCCCATTTGAGTTGAATAGTGTCCTCCTTAAATACTACAGGCAGCCGAAGTCAATTAACGCGATTACTGGCGCTGTAGACCTGAACTCTACTCCTGTATACGTTGAGATGGAGGCTGGTGCGGACATTACGGTCCCAGATATTATTAACTCCAGACACTTCGAGTTACCCGATCACTACAAGAATGAACTAATCGTCGAGATAGCTAAGATGATTGGTATTCGATTGAGAGACAACTACCTGTCTAGCTTTGCTATGGCAGAAGAAAAAGCTGAATAATGGCATTTGAAGACGTATCAACTAAAGGGGTAAACTACATTACCCTTCGTCAAGTAATAGACGACTACATCATTACTATGGACGGTGACGACTATGCTAGCAATGCATCAGACGCCGCCATTAGAAACTTTGCTCTGCGTGGACTGCGTGAGTTTGGCTTTGACGTTACCGCAAGAGTGAAGTCGATCAAAAGAGATGTGGAATCAAACAACACGGTTACTCTTCCTGACGATTATGTAGATATCGTAAAGCTTGGGGCCGTCGATGGCGAGGGGGTTTTACGTGTGTTCAACCAAAACAAGAACATCAATTACTCCCGAAGGATTCTACAGGATAGTTCAGCCGATACGGATGGGGTTGATCCAGTGGTGACCGCTGACACCGTTTTGACAACGGATAGTGAAGATGGACCATTGAATCTAGACAGCAACCTTATCCTTAATCGAGAGGATTCAAAGGGGGCTACCAGCTCCTCTACTCCTGACAGTGGAGATATTGACTTCTATGTGTTTGAGAACTACCTGTTTCAAGGAGGCCTTGGTAGGCTGTACGGTGCAGGCGGTGGGCATGCTCCAGGCGAATACAGAATTAACCTGGACCAGAACAGGATTGAACTGGACACCGACTCACAAACTTCGAATGTAGTTCTCGAGTATATCTCTGATGAGGCGAGGTCTACAAACCCAGTAATACACGTGTACGCTGAGGAGGCCTTGCGGTGCTATATATACTACAAGCTCTGCGAGAGAAAATCTACGATCCCCAGCAACGAGAAGATCAGAGCTAGAGCTGAATACTACAACGAACGCAGAAAGGCCAAGGCAAGGCTCTCAAACTTCACCAAGGAAGAAGCGCTCAAGACTATTCGTAAGAACTTCAAGCAATCACCTAAGTATTAATGATTGATAAGGTAATACCACAGAGGTTAAACTCGGATGTAGATTCGAGGTTCAGGCCATCAACCGACATGATTGATGCGCTTAACATCGTATTCAATGAGAGTTACAAGGGCAACGCAGAGGCGACAGGAAACACGGCGTCTAACGATTTCTCTGGTGACTCTGGTGTTATAAAGCCTACGCCTTCAAACAAGAGTATAGAGGACATTTTTCTTTTTGAAGATGTAAGTATTCCCACGCCTGCAAACAGCAGTTTTGTAAGGGTGATAGGCTCTGTTTCTGATGAGCTTTTTAACATTATATACTTCTTCGCCTTTTCGAGTAACTCAAACGAAATGGGTATTTACGCGTGGGATGGCGATGGTATTTTGCCTGGCACTCCTGCCCCTGGATCTTACGTAAAGGTCTATACCTCACCTAAGTTCAACTTTCCGAGTGATGGGTTTGTAAAAGCTGATGTCGTTCATGTTGGACAAAGAGAAGGTGCTGGAGAGCTTTCTGAAACCATAAGGAATGTGGTTGTTTATTTCACGGACAATAGAAACGAGCCGAAGAAAATAAACGTGTATCAGGTTATGGAGGCAAACTTAAACTTCTATAACGATCGTGACATACTGGACATGATTACCGCTTGTCCAAGAACACCTCAACGTCCCATATCATTTAGGTTTGACTTTGACCCCGAGAGAAATGTTTCTAATTTCTCTAATCTGCCAGGGCTACAGTTCGCATATCAATACGTTTATAATGGGAATGTAGATAGCTCTTTGTCTACTTACTCTAAGATTGCTGTTCCTCCAGCATATCTCACGTTAGGGGCTGTTAGTGGCGGCGTCAATCTAGAGAATCGTTGTGTGCTCACTATCCCTAGAGGGACAAGAGAGGTGGTTGAAATAAAAATATTGACTCGATACGGGAACACGGGATCATGGAGGCTGATAGATACTATTCCTATAGGCAATAATGAATCTCCTTTATATGACGCCCTTGGCGACATAACATACAACTATTACAATGACAGGATTTTAATACCTGTTTCAGAAGAAACATCAAATATGCCGTTTAGCAATTTGCCTAGAATTGCTCAAGCGCAAACTGTCATTTCTGATAGACTTGTATACGGAAACTATGTAGAACAGTATCCAGATGTAGATGTGTCTGGAAGCGCCATACCAGTATATAACGCTACTCCGTCTGATACAGAGGTTATACAGATAGAAGTAATTCCTGTTATCAATCAAAAGTTTGCTAGGCCAGACGAAGGGAATGAGGAACTGCAAAGCCTGTATAAACAATTTGGGACCAACAGGGTGGCAGGCTATCAAATCAATTTAGATGGAGTGCCAGATGATTTTTTGAGCTCTGGTACTACCATACAGATAGATTTTACTGTAGTTCCAGACAACAACTTTCACTTCTACAATCAGCAAAATTCTTATCACGGAGGAAAAGAAGCTGGGTTTTTCGGAGGCCTAAATGGCACAGGAAACCTGCTCGACAATGTCAATGATCCTTCGGATTCAGACAACCCTGCTTTATACACAAAGGGCAGAAGATATTTTGGCAAAAATAAAGGTGTAAAATTTATTGAGGGTGATGACGACAACTCCCCCAATGTGTGGACCTATCAAAACTGGACCGTTTTTGAGGGGGATAACCCTCCCGAGACAGAAAATTTTCAGGGTTTTGGAACCACTAACCCATCAGTGCCTATTTCGTATGGTACATCGGCAGCTAATCCATTCATATTGCAGAGTAAGCCTTTGAGGTTTGCTGTTACGTTTAAAACTAACTACGACACAGAAGATCCCAAGCCTGCAGTAAGGGATGCGATATATAACCTGTTCACTGGAGATGTCGCTATGCCCACTAGCAATGGTGTTGATTTTGCTACGATAGTCGAAGGTTCAGAAAATCAAATTGTTTCGTCCTATGATATTGACTTAGACCTAGAAGACAATGATAAGATTTTTTCTCAATCAGGAAATGATTACAGAAAACATTTAATCGTCGGTGTTGGCCTTCAGACAGAAGACGGCAGCACGGCTGGCTCTGGAACAAATTCAGAAAACGCAGCACCAGTAGGGTACTTCATTGTTAATAAAGCGCAGGTATCATTCAAGCTAAAGGCCTTTACGTACATGGCTACAGGATTGTATGGATCGCTGGGTACGCAGTGCTACCTTGGGTTGGACTTAGAGTCCCTAAATAACGTAGAAACATTTACGTGCATCCCATATGTCCCAGCCAACAACCACATAGCGGTTAGGATTACAGGAGGGCACTTGAACGGGAATCCCGTTCTTACTAATCAATATCAGGGCCAAACCTTTAAGGGTACAATACCTTTAAATCTTATTAATGGCAATATTAAGTACTGGCTGACTTTCTCTAAGGAATACATGCAGTCAACTGACCCAAGCGAAATGTCAGTATATGAGCCAGAGGCATCTTGGGTTGCTGATCCACCAGACTTAACTTTTGGACCTGATACGGTTACAAATCCAATTGACCGTGAAGACCCAAGAAACATGTATTTCTTTGGTGTTACTCAATATCAAAACGTCGTTAGAGAGCAAACCAACACTACCGAAAACTCCTCGGCTCCTACATACATAGGGTACGACGCTCTTGGCCTGGCCATGTTCCCAGCAAATCACAATCCTGCTCGCGGTCGTTTTTGCTTAGGGTATTTAAGTTCTCCTGATAGCCTTGAAGATTTAAAGCTAATAAACACAAGCTCGGAGGTATTCAACTCTTCTGGCCTTTCGTCCACAGTAGCCAAAGAAATGACAACCTTTTCTTTAGTTGATGGAGAAGGTGGCCCAAGCTTTGCAATGAACAAAAGCGGTGTTGGGCAAAATGTCTCTTGGGGTAGTGTTTCGCCTTACATGTTATTTAAAGGCGACATACATAATCGATGGGTTGTTAGCTCATCGGACTTACCTTCAGAAACTTTTAACACTTCGAATCCATCAGCTAATGATGGGACAGCAAATCTCTTGGACCTGTCGGAGAATTCTCCTGACAACAATAGTTATTGGAAAAAGAGCAGGGGTGTATTTAAAATATTTAGAAACCCAGTCGTTAGCACCCCTCGTGATTCGATTGGATTAGACTATTCTCCAGCCCCCGAATCAAACCTATCATATAACTTCAACATACCGTCTACTCTAAATACATGGGTGGAAGTCAGCAGTGTGACAACATTTGCTGTAAATATTGAAGGTGCATACTACCCTAGGTCATTTAAAACCAACGCTAATCACGATTTCGGGATAGTCTACTATGATCAAAGAGGCAGGTCAGGAAATGTAAACTACCTAGACAATGCATATGTGGCTGGCTACAGCAACCAAGAAAGAGGACTAGATGACAAAGGTCGGGTCGATGTACTTATATCAATCGATAACGATCCGCCTAGTTGGGCAACTCACTATCAGATAGTGTACAGCCCCAATAGTACTGTGCAGGACTTCGTGCAATACACAACAGGCCCAGCCTTCTTGGAGAAAACAACAGAGATAGATCCTGTTGACAATGATGAATCTTTGATATACGTGTCTCTAGGTTATCTGCAAGGCATAAACAACATATCATATGCTCATGCTTTCGGAGCGGTAAGCAAGGATGGGAGTAAGGACCTTTACGTTCATCAACAGGGAGACAAGCTTAGAGTCCTTTACTACACGGATATAAACGGTGAGGATATCGTATACCCTCGGAACTACGTTTTTGATATTGTAGATGTTGTCACATTAAGCAAAGACGCTACAGAAAACTTCTTGTTTAATGGAGAAAACACAGGTGGTTCAACAGTAAGTCCTGCTGAAGCTGGCCAATTTCTTGTTTTAAAAGATAATAGGGAGGCGAATGGATTCTCATATGCTGATGTCCTGTCATCATATCCAGATGACGAAGACGACTCATACTTTGGCGCTACTGACAGAAATTATTGGAACAACCAAACGGTAGTTGAGATATTCTCACCAAAGAGAGCCCAGGACTTTGATCAAAGGTTCTACTATGAGATTGGTGAGAAATATGATATTGCCCTTGACGGAAGCGAGAATGCCGTTCACAGTCAAACAGCGATTCTATTAAGAGATGGTGACGTTTGGTGGAGAAAAGTACCTGTAAACACACCAGAGTACAACTCTGAAGATTTTAATTTCACTCCGTTGTTAATAGAAAATGAAACAGAGGATATTAGTCTGCCAAGATTTAAGAACAAGGTATTAGAAGCTTCTACATTTACCGATCTCATACCTGGGGCAAATGGACTTGACTGGGGTAAACCAAAGGTTATTATTCCATCGTCTCAATCTTTGTACAAACGATCGTCGTTGACATATTCAGAAAGAAATAACTACACTTCTAAGTCAAATAACTTTACTACTTTCAACGCTGGGAGGTTAAACTTCAAGGATCTTCCAAATGAATATGGCGCCATAAATTACATTGTCAATGATTATGACAACGCTGTTGTTGTTCAGGAAGACAAAGTGAGCTCTGTCCCCGTAAACAGAAACATCATATCTACGGCAGGAGGTGATCAATCCTTAGTCGCTGCTCAGGAGGTGTTAGGGACGCAAAAGTTTTACGCTGGAAACTACGGAGCCGACAACAACCCCGAAGGTGTTGTTAGGGCTGGAGAGGCTATATACTTTGCGCACAAAAACAAAAGAGAAGTATACAAGCTGACCAGATCAAAGGGAATACAGGTCATATCGAAGGCTAACATGAGAGCTTACTTCAATAATATCTTTACTCAAGCCTTAGCAGAGGAGAGAGCGAATGGCGGTAAGGTCAGAGTTGTTTCAGGATATGACCCCTTAAGAGACGAGTATATCATCTCTATATACAATATGCAAGACTTCAGTGATCAAGAGATAAACTATGATCCGCTTACAGGGGTGTTCGATGATGTAGAAATAATTGACCCTATAGATGATGATGGTGGTATTGATCCTGGTGATCCTCCAGGTCCAGAAGAACCATCAGAAGATGACGACGGCAGACCTACCGATGATGATGGAAAGCCAGACGACACGGACGAAGATGATGGCTCAGAAGACGAGCAAGACCCAGAGGCCGATGTCAAAAGAATTGGCGAATCAATTGCTGAATCAGAAGAAGAAGCTGACCCTCGAACTAATTATTTGGGTCTGAATGCAAGTCAGGCTGGATTTAGCTCAATGGCAAGCTCCACACAAAACCGACGGGCTGTACAGGGTGATTCTTCGTCTCGAGCGACTGATACTACACTCGTCATAAAGAAGCCGAAGCCAAGTACATTTGATTACTTCACAAGTGTTGATGGGGCACTAAATTACCTGTTCATTCAAAATGATCTTACAGTTGGCGAGTATCATCTGCTTAGGGCTCAGATTAACGATAACTTTAGCCTTAACTTAACTCAGGGCGGGCCAATAAATAACTTTGATTTAATTCAGTTGCTGCAGGTGTTTGGATTCTCAACAGACCCCAATGAATCTGCTTTTGAAACCGCACCATTCCCAGACTCACCAGGGATACCCGCAGGGCCATCGTCCCTCGAGACAATACTTTGGTTGATAGACGACGGGACTATGACTGTGGGACAGTATTTTAATCTTGCCAGCTATGTTAAGTTGGCCGCCAAGGCTGACTCAAATGAAGATAATCAAGTAAGTTCAGCAGACCTCTTGACCTTCATAAGCGTTTATGGGTTTGGAACGGCTGAGGCGGGCACCTCTTACAATTTTAATGACTTAGCTTTTAACGTGTAGTAGGATGAAACAAACTATCGCATTTCACAATACGTCAAACTACTGGAAGACCAGGTACTCATACACATCTTCGTGTATGATGCATCTTAATAAACTGTTCTTTACTTCTCCATTCGATAAAGTTCCTAATGATGTGAAAACAAGCCTTATATACAGGCATAATGATAGCTCATCAGGATTCAATAGGTTCTACAATGACGATGATCAATCGCTGCCTAGCGCTCTGGCTGTAAGTTTCAATGGGTTTCAAGCAAAGTCTGCTCGATCGGCAGCTTTAAATACTTCTTCGTCCAACAAAATCTTTAAATCCTTCTCTATATCAGGGCTGAACGACGCCTCTACCAATACAGATTTAGAGATAGGTGCTAGTTCATTCATAGTGAACAACAATTCCAACCCATCTTCTGGCGGGGAAGGTTTCCACGTCTTGTCTTCACTTAAGCGCAAGGGTAATTCCGTATATGGTGATATCGGCAAAGAGCTTGAAATGTCTGGTACTAATATCAAGGCAATAGGCAGAATAAAAGACGTGTATAAGTGGTATCAGTTTAACGAAGACGAAGGAGTGAATGTGTGGTACCATCTGACTGGAGATGACGAGATTACTGAAGTAGAGATAGCGGGCCTGCACGTAGATGAGGGTGGTCTTGATGTGGCCCCCAACCTTGGCGCACTTGAACATCTTTATGCTTTTGAGATTGAGTCCTTTATGTCAAACAATCCTCTGCCTTCAGCAAGCACAGGGGATTCTCTTGCTGAATACGTAAAGTTTTTTAGCGGAAGGGTGAATTCTGAATTCAGCGGCATGCAATCAACACCCTACAGAAAGGCTTCAGCAACACCACAATACACCCCCGTTTTAGCTCGCTATCAAGTAAATTTTGATGATTCAATAAATTTTGATGTAGGTGATAATTTTAGCACATATCTTTCCTATGGGGATCCGTTTTACAACGAAAACAACACCTTCAAGAAAAACAATGGGCAGGGCAATTTCCTGATGATGGTAGCCAGCGACAATGTGTTTGCCAATCACGTGAAATACGAAAGGACTCCAGGATGTGCTTCTAATAACTCGCTAATATCTCCTCAATACACGTGGTCATCACCAGCAGGGCAAGACAGGCTTGTCAATCAGGGCAGAGAAATCTTGTTTGCGATGACGCCTGGCTTTATAAATGGTGCAGATCCTCACGGTTCTTATGCAGATGCTTTTGTAATTATCAACGGTGATGCAGCAGGAGATTTTGAGGTATCTTCTTTACAAGTAGAGTACGAATTTACCGAGTACGATCACGGAGGAGTTGTAGGTACAGCAAGCAAAGCAAAGGGTAAAAAATAATTTAGTATTTTTGTTTCACATCATATTGTAGAGTAATGGCATTAGGAACAGCTTTATTAGTTACACAGGGTCTTGGCGCTTTAGCCAACCTACTCATAGGAGGGAAGCAGAAAAGAGAAGGTAGAGCTCTCGCAAAACAAGGGAGGCAAGATGTTCTTGATGCGGCAGGCCCTACTGCAGAGCTATTGGCTGGTGTTGATGAACAAAAGGGTATTATTGGGGAATCTCAACGCAGAGCAGAAGACAGACTTGACACCTCTGTAGCTGGTTTTTTAGATGCGCTGTCATCAGGCGATCGTTCGGCCATTGGGCTTACAGATAATTTTGCTGGCAGCGTTTCCGACGCAAGTTCAAATCTTGGCCTTCAGGCTGCGGGTCAAATTGCATCTGCAAATCAACCTCTGATAGACGCTGCAGAACAAGAGAGGCAAACAATTCAGCAGCTTGGTTTGATGGACTTGGGTCAAGGGACAGAAGCATTTAATACAGGACAACAAACGCAGTTCAATGCGATTGGCCAGGCCCTAGGAACCCCAATGGACTTGGCTTCTTTACAGATCGCTAATCCCGACGCTTTTGCAAGCCTCTTTCCCAACATTGCTGCTGAGAACGGGGCTAAGATTGGCCAACAGGGAACGTACACAGGTGGCGGCATCAACATGAAAACTGTTAAGAGTTTGCTTAACGCCATACCAAAAAAGGAAGAAAAAGATAAGAAGAGGGTAGGCGAAGCTACTGACACCGTAGACAAGGTGAACAACCTGGCCGCCATGGGCGGGGTCATGAGACCTGGCGATACGCTTCGAACCAAGGGCCCAGAAGACCACGACAAGCAAGAGTACGATATTGTAGACGCTGAGACAGGGCAAACTGTAGCTAAGACTACAGGGCAAGAGGACCACACGGTTAACGAAGACGGTAGCATGACGGTGCTAAACAGCGATCAATCTGGATCTATTCACGACGCATTCAAAGCCGTCGATGTTCCCATGCTTCTGAAATCTCTTGAAAATTATCCGCAGAAATCTCAGGTAAGAGACTTGATGTCCGCTCTTAATGTGTTTACCTTACCACAATTTCAAGATTAATGTCTAACGGACCAACTCGTCCTGTATACACTGGGCAAGGCATCCCAATGAAGGGATTTGAGCAGCTTATTGAGGCTGCTTCAAACGCTGCTGCGGTAGATGCCCGCCGCGAACAACAACTACAGAATGCACGTCGATCTCAGGTAAACAAAGTCCAAAAAATTCTTGACGGAGTATACCAAAAGAGTGGGGCAGAACTGGCTCCTGGGCTAAGGCCTTTCTGGAACGAGTATGTAGCAAACGTAGATCAGCAGATTGAAAGCATGACGCTGCAGGATGGCGTTCCAATTACAAGCGTGGCTCAAGGTCAGGCTCTTTTATTTCAAGCTGAGTCGTTTTATGATCATCTGTACGGCTATAATCACTTCGATGGCAAGTATGCTGCTGAAGACGAAATACAGCTCATTGAGGGTTTGATTTCCGACCCAACAAAGCGAACTAAATTCTTGGAAAAAGCCCCAGTAGATAAAAACTACCAGCTAGGAGATCCTGTAAAGGCAAACAGCCAACTGGCTGTGATGCAGGATTACGCTGACATTGGATTCCTTGGGGCTTCTAGGCAGGAAATTGAGGATGGTAGTTACTATAATGGGGGATATCAGAATTACGCTGAAATCGACTACAGTGGACAGGTGCCACGACTAAAGCTTAAGGAACCCAATGGTGTTGCAGATAGTAAAAGTGCTTCTGGTTTCGCCCAGTCTGGTTCATATTTAGATGGGTTATCCATATACGGTGCCAATCACCAAGGCCTCTTTAATGTAGAGCGTTTTGCCGTAGACAGAGAAGCCAAGACTTTGTTTAACCTCGGTCAAGAATACTTGCAGCCGCTTGTTAAAGAAGATAAAGTGGGTCTTGGATGGACCAGAGAAAAAGCAAGTGAGTTGGTTCCAGGCCTTATAAACGACAGCACCACCGACGGTCAGGAGATTAGATACGCAATGTTGAGCATGGTCAGAAAAGACAATGCAAACATATTCTCTGATGCGGAAGCCAGAGCTTTTGTTTTCAACAATCCTTTGTTAGCGTTTGATACTGACGCTCAAGGGAAAACAACAGCTACAGACGAGCAGATTGCAAGGTTAAGCGCGAGGTTTGATCGAATCAAGAGTAATGTAGATTACGTCAAAGAGGTCGTTAACGGAAGTAAATATGACAGGCTGATTAGAGAGGACGCTAGGGAGGAACGTCAAAGCGATCAATTTGCAGATATGCTGGCTGGCATGACCACCTTGAATCCTAACGACATCTTCTCAATTGAGTCGATACAGGAGATGATCAACAATGGTCAGCTTTTACAAGGGGTAGATGCTTCAGGTTTTAACGCTGCAGATGCGTTCAATATTGGATACGCTAAACTTCTTGCAGAATCAAGCGCAGTTTTAGGCCAACAGATTCAGCCTGGTCAGTCTGTTAGTGATATTATTATATCGACTGCGCCTTCATTTTCTTTGGCGGGTCAAGCGCTACAACAGCAAGCTGGTGTAACCCGTTCATTCCTTGAGCAATTTGAGATTGATGGAAATCATTTGCCACAAACTATTGGTAGGTTCAACGTAAACTCTAGCGGAAGCACTCAGCTTCAGTTCTCACCGCAGACAGACGTAGAGGGTAATATTGATACTGTATTCTTTACAGAAGACGACCAAGGCAATCTCAAGATAGGTGTTGCTCTTAATAAGAGTGGGGTAACTGGATTTGGGGTAGGTAGTCTTGGGCTGCCAATCGTACCATTAGAGGGTCAAATCAGATTTGATATTGACACGCCGCTGTTTGATGTAGCCACTTCTAGTGATGGCAGTCAATCACTTAGAGATCTTGGTAGAGTGCAAGAGGGAAGCGCCTTGGCGGGGAGAGCATATATGACAGATACACCTGAGCTTGTATTCTATTTTGACCCTGTATCCGATATTAGTAGATTAAACTCTTTGGGGAGCAAGCTTGATGCCTTGTACGGTAAGAGCGGCATGAGCTATCCTGACGCTATCAACCCATCACTTGGGTATACTCTAAACGCTATGTTTGACAAGATCAACAGATAATTATGGAAGAAGAAGAAATCTTACAATTTATAGATGATCAGCGCTCACAGGGTAGAAATGACCAGTTTATTGGGCGTAGCCTTCAGATGAAGGGCGTGTCTGGGTATGCCGAATACTTAAAAAAAAAAGACGATACTTCGACCTCAGCCTCCACTTCGGGAGAGGAAGGTACGGACTCAGCGCAAGCTACAGCTCCTCAAGCAGGACAAGAAGCTGGTTCTTCGGATTCACCTGTAGCTCCACAAAGAGACCCTAGTTTTAACCCCCTGACAGGGGAGGTAAAGCCTTGGGAGGATAGCCCCGCCAACAGGGCAAAGCTTGAAATCGACCCCGTGCATTACGATGCGTTTCAAAAGGCTGGGTTTACGAGAGTTGCGCAGGGAATCGCACCAGAGTTTGTAACTCCAGAGGTAGAGGGGATATTCTCTGACTTTGCAAGTCAAGGAAACTGGTGGTGGAATGCTGTAGATGGGAACGTACAGAAGCTGTCTGAGCAACTTGCAAACAACGATCAGTACTTAAGCAGCAACGGCTTAGAGTACAAGAAAACCAATGTCGTTGATCCTACTGCTGGCGCCAGCATACCTATTATAGGAGACTCCTATGTGGTGGACCTGCCTGAAGAACAGGTGTATCAGAATAAAGTGGAGGCGATCAACAAGCACCTTACCAAGCAGATACAGGATAACGTAGTCACATCCATGCTTGATGCTATGCCCAAGGATGTGAAGGGAAGTGATGTAGCTCTTAAGTATACAGAGCAGTACATGCTTGAGAACTATGGGTCTATGCTGGACCTCACAGGAGAGGGACAGGTAGGTAACACCCCGTTTTTGAAGTTTGAGGGTTTTGGCGGCGGCCTTCGTGCAACACCAAACTTTTCAGGATATCTCGTAGACAGATTTGATGCTGCGAGTGTTGACCTTGTGAATGCTATCTACAACCTCTTTGGCGGTGAAGCAAAAGACATAACTGCCATGAGAGAAAAGGCTGAAGAAGTTCGGTCTAATACCTTGCAGTTTACAGAGAGCATGAGCGGAAGTTTTACTGATGGTCAGTTCGCTAACGGATTGATGCAGCTTAGTGGCTTTATCTCTGAATCTACTCCAACTATGGCTGTTCTCATCCCGTCTGCTGCTGTAACTACGGTAGCTACGGGTGGTGCTGCTGCCCCTTGGTGGGTAACTACAGGTCTGATCGGTCTAGAGGGCGCCACATTGAGCACAGCGGTAGAATCCGCAAGGACTCAAAACCACCCTATGTTCAAGCGGTACACAAAGGACGGTGCTACTATAGGCTACGAAGAGATGATGATGGCTACTGGTGGTGACCCAGAGCTTATGGGCCAATACACCGAAAGCTTTGATAACACAGCACGTTGGGGTCATTTAAGCACAGTATTCGGGACTGACTTTGTCTCTGCGGGGGCATCCTCATTGTTCTTCTTGCGAGCGCTCAAAGGCGCTGGAGGGTCTGCTAATGTTGGCAACAACATGAATTCTTGGTGGAACGCACACTTGAGCAACCTGGGCTACTCTATCCCTGTAAACAGCGTTACAGCTTCTACTGCTGCGATGGCTCAGTATGTAAGTATACTTGAACAGTCTGGTCAGGAGTATGATGCACAAGATGTGTTTGAGTTAGGTCTTGACGTGGCGTTGGGGGTTACGCCAATAACAGTAGGTGTGACTGGAGCTGGTTCTTCTGTCAGCTATGTACAAACCAAGGCTCAAATCGCCAACGCTTTGGCAAGAGATGCTGTGGGTAGAAACGGTGGCAACATCAAGATCAACCAACAACGCACTCGGTTCCTCGAAATGCTCCGAAACAGCACCGATAGGAACGAACAGATATACGCAGAACGTCAGCTTGTAGCGCTTGAAGAACAAAAGCTCAGTAGCATAGCTGCTGACGAACAGTTCTACTTGCGCATGAACCCAGAGGATTACGAGACCGTTCTTAATCTTCACAGAGATTACAACAGCAAGCTTCGTCAGCTAAACACGCTTGAAGATCCTAATGGTGATGCGTCTAAAGCCATCCGTCAGGATCTAGACGACATAAAAGAGAGAAGACAGAATATAGAAAGTCTCTATGAAGTGGATGCAGACGCTGCAGCCAAGGACCCCACTATGCCTAGCCCAGATTTGTACGAACCCACTGTCACGGGACCAGGTGGTGATCCACTTCCTCTTGGGTTTGAGCCAGGCCTTTCTAAGTGGTGGTACGTAGAGTTCTTAGACAAGTACGCCGATGTAAATATGTTACAGCGCTCTATCACAGAGTTCTTGGACGTAGAAAATCAAGGCGCTAGGGTTGGCCTCAATCAGGACTTCGAGGTGCTGCAGAAGCTTGCCGTATCTAAAGCTGCGCATCAGGTTGAGGAGATGATTAATCTTAGAAGCCAAGACGGCGGCTTGATCGACCAGCTTAGACAGCTTCAGAAAAGTACAGACGCTTCTCTCTATGACGCGCTGCCTGAAGTTCACGATAAGAATATCATTGGCCTGTATGACAGGTGGTCTATTGCCAAGTTTGCTCCAGAGAGAAACCAACAGGTACTCAACGAAAACGTGCAGGAGCTCAATGCCTTGAAGGCAGAAGTAAATGGAGATATGACTAAGTTGCCTGCTGGCAAAAGACAGAGAGCGCAGTTCCTGGAGGAGAAGATTGCAGCAAGGAAGGGTAGTGGTATGGCTGACTCTGATGCAGAGGCGTTCTTGGCGTCACTTCCAGACGATCTGAAGCAGGCATTTGAGAGCGTAAGAGAAGAGCACAGGGCGATTCAGCAGAATACCAGAGACGCAGCGCTTGAGTACGGCTTCATCGATCAGACGATGTACGATAAGATGCAGGCCACTGCTGAGAACTACGTTACCCTTACAGGTGACGGCATGAAGTCTAGCGATGGCAACATCGCCCTTATTGACAACTCAGTTGTAGAACAAATCTTCCCCTCTAGGTCCAGTCAAGGGGGTGTCCCAGACCAGCTTCGCAAAGCGTCTGGACGTAGTGATGAGACGGGCAGCATATTGGCTAAGACGATAGATCAAAATACACAGATACACGTCGCAGGTCAAAAGAACGTAGCCCTCCAAGGCCTCTACGAACTTCTCCGTTCTAACCCCAGCCCTGAGCACTACACTGTTTCTGATGACGGAAACTCTTTGGCTAGCAATACCGTAATGGTTTATCTCAACGGCCAAAAGAAGTACATCACATTTGCAAACGAATCATACGCCAAGCCATTCAAAAGTACAGGCCCAAGTGACAACCAGTTCTATGTAAAGGTTGTACAGCCTGCTCAACGTCTGTTTAGTTTGGTTCCAAAGATGTACACTCAGTACTCTACTACATTTTTCGCTGGCAATACGGTCCGTGATTATCAAGCATCGATTACTAATGCGCTAAGTGCTGCTGAAAAAGAGTTTGGATACGCGCTGTACAATGCTGATGGCAATCCGCTAAACATTAAAAAACTTGTGTCGGACTCTCACCTTGTCGGACGTGGTGAATACGCAAGGGCGTTTAAGGCTATCGCCGCAGACGAGTTTGGAACAGGCTCAGATTTCCGTGGTCAAGAGAACGTACTGTACCAAGAGTACAAGGCTCACGGAGGCAAGACTGGTTGGGCATATAGAACTCCTTTAGAGGACTTGTCAAAAGAGCTCTCCGCAGAAGTTGACGTTGCGGTGAAAGGTCAACAAGCAACTAAGTGGCTGTATGACAATAGTTTAGGTCTTATAGAGTCCTTCAATAACACGTTTGAGAATGTGTTTAGATTTCAAGTTTACAAGGGGCTTAGGAATCAAGGTGTAAAACCAGATTATGCTGCTGCTGTGGCAAAGGATGTGAGTATTGACTTTAACAGGTCTGGAAATACTACCCCAAAGATTAGTGCGATGAAGTTCTTCTTAAACGCAGGGCTTCAGGGTGCTGACATGACAGCGCAAACTACGATTGGCCTCAGACCAAAGACAACCCCTGAAGGAGAGACAAGAAACCCTATTCAACGATTGACGAATGCGCAAAAGCTTTTGATTGGGGGCGTTGGGTTTAGCTACATGTTGACTCAGTTCAATCAGGCTACCACAGAAGTAGACACAGATGGTGTGACCTTCTACGATAAGATACCAGACAACGTAAAGAAGAGAAACCACATCATCATGATTCCTGGCAGTCCTACGGGAGAGAGGGTGCTCATACCTAAGTCGTATGGCTTTGGTGCCTTCAACGACTTGGGGGTCATGGTTGCTGAGGTTCAGAGCGGGGAGAGAGACGTTACCGACGCTAGCCTTTATTTTGCCTCGTCTGCAGTTGAGAATATGTCACCAGTATACTTTAGAGGTGTGGGCGCAGAAGAAGATCCAACTAAGTCTATAGACCCTGTTCAGCAACCTGGCTTGGTCATGGACGCCTTGACAAGTATTGATCCTATAGCCCCCGTCATTGACGTAGCACAGAATGTGGACGGCTTTGGGAATCCCGTATACAAAGAAGCTCGTCCAGGGGAGTCGAGGGTATCTAAAGCAACGGACTCACCTTCACTCCTGAAGGACGTGGCCACAGTTCTGAATGAGTCATGGGTCAGCGGCGGTAGCGATCAGATTAGCGGTGACCTGGACTTCAATCCCGACGCACTCAACTATCTTTTGCAGAACTACTTAGGTAGCTCGTATGTCATGTTTGGCGATGCTGCAGAAACCATACTTGAAGCATCAGCGGGTGAAGCCACCGTAGACACGTGGCCCATCTTAAAAAAGTTCTACCAACAAGACTTTGAGTACTCTGCTTACGGAAACTATTACGACGCGAAGTCTGTAGTGGGTTCTTACCTAGCGGAATTTGGAAACATAGAAGACCTGTTGGAAAACAAGGGGAAGCCCCTTCCTGGTCGCGATGAAAAAATTGCAGACTATGCAGCAGTAGAAACTGAGCCTGGCAGTGCAAGCAAGAGATACGGCCAAGCGCTGGCGATGCATGAGCTTTTCTCAGATATCGACAGAGAGGTTAGACAGTTTAAGGAAGCCAAGGATTTACTGCAGGAGCAGCAAGAGGAGCTTGGATACGATATGTTCAACCTTGAAGTTGCTGACAAGTGGGCAGACCTAGAAGAAAAGATATACAGGATAGAGCGAGCAGAAATGCAGCTCATGGAGAAGGCCTTAAAAGAGTATTATAAGTATTACCCTAAAGTTGAAGAATAATGAGTAAGAAAAAGATAAAGGACACTAAGCTCGGCGCTTGGTTGTCAGAGAAAGCACCTCAAGTATTGGGTGTTGTTGGAGACCTGCTCCCAGATAGCGGGGGTTTAGGTATTGTAAAAAACCTTATCGATAAAGATCCCGAGGTTGATTCTAAAGAAGCGCAGGCTGTCATTGACGCTGAGATTCGCTTTCAAGAGAACGTGACTGAGCGATGGAAGGCTGATATGGGCAGCGATGTAAAGTTGGCAAAACTAATCCGCCCTATCACTTTGATCGCACTGATGGGTATGTTTATGTTGACCATGGTTTTTGACAGCCTAGATAACTGGCCATTCAACGTAAAGGACAGCTACATAGACCTGTTGCAGGTGCTTATGCTTACTGCGTTTGGTGCATACTTTGCTGGAAGAACTATTGAAAAGTCTAAGAGATGAGATTACTGCTGTTGCTTTTGTTTCCCCTGTGTGCTTTTGCTCAACCTGGTTGGGTAAACATATCTGTGTTCACCGATCAGTACGGTAACGAAACGAGCTGGGAGATATACGATCCGAACTTACCAGCGGGACCAGCCGTTGTGGCTGCCTCGCCTGGCGGATACTTTGGCAACAACCTCTTTAACAGCATGGTGATTCTGCCTCCTGGTGAATACGATTTTGTTATTTACGATTCGTTTGGAGATGGGATCTGCTGTGGCTTTGGTGAGGGCTGGTTCAGCCTGACCAATAACTGTGGGTTGGACACAGCCGTGTATGACTTCGGTGGATCTGAGCTGACCATTCCTTTTACGCTTGTACCTTGTGAACTGCCAATCCCTGGATGTATGGACGAATCATCCAACAACTACAACCCCTGGGCTACAGAGGACAACGGAACATGCAACGTAAGCGAGTGTCCAGAGGGTGAGGCGTTCGTCTCCATGGAGCTGACGCTAGATAACTGGCCCAATGAGACTGGCTTTACGCTGGTGGACTTAGCTGTAGGTCAGTTTTACGAGCAAGTGTTTCCAGGACAGTTCAACTTCGCGGATCAACTCGCTACGTATACGTATGACTTCTGTGTAGCGCTAGGATTTGAGCTCATCCTTACAGACACATACGGAGACGGTCTGAACGGAAGCGCAACTGGTGGTATTGCCGATGGTGGTGTAGTAATCACGGCATGTAACGACTCTGTTGTTTGGGAGCTCGACGACATCGCTTTTTCAGAAGGCGATGGACTGGTGGCCTACTCAGGAGCTGTGTTCGTAGACCCTTGCCCTGTCGATCCACCAGTAGTTGGCTGCATGGACGACGATTACGTTGAATACAACCCAGACGCCACGGAGCCAGGAGATTGCATCACGCTTCACACTTGGGGGTGCATGGACACAACAGCCTTCAACTACGATGCTGATGCTACTATCTCCGACCTGAACAGCCCCTGTGTGACAACGATTACACTTGAGGACGATGCTGGTGACGGGTGGGGCAACTCACACGTAGGCATCAAGCAGGGCGACCTTCAATGGGTTTTTACTGTAGGGCCAGGCGAGTTTTCCCAGTCATGGGACTTGGTGCTGGACTCTGACGAAGAGGTAGACGTATACTACTTTGAGATCGGAAGCCCACAACAACCACCGCAAGAAACGGAGTTCCAAACGCTGCACAACTCTATTACTATATCTAACGAGGCTGGAGACACCCTGATGATCGAGGGGAACAATCCATTTTTTGATAACGGGCAGGGTGCTCTTCAGCCGTTCAGCAA
>CAACVD010000057.1_pt1 | contig 42648 bp, 66 predicted proteins | sample 2381771 | NCBI WGS metagenome assembly CAACVD01 (sample SAMEA5211965, study PRJEB30684) | marine metagenome | biome: Marine; feature: Epipelagic; material: Water | collected 2015-10-15 | depth 15 m
AAACGTTGCTTACTATGCGACAGCAGGAGTAGAAATAGCTCTCAACACACAAGCAGACTCAAGTATGTATGGTGATGGTGGTGTTTACTCCTATTGGACAGGATACTTAATAGGATAACACCATGAGCAAAGCAGCAGAATTAGCAAACCTTATAGGCAACATCAACGCAGGTGGTGGTGGAGTTGGACGTAACATTGTGATAAATGGAAATTTTGCTATTGCCCAAAGAAGCACCTCAGTAACAGGAATTACAAGTGGCGATACATATCACACTGTAGATAGATTTATGACAAGAGTTACGACAGCAGGGACATGGACTCAAACACAATCAACAGATACACCCACTGGAAAAGGATTATCTCATTCTTTAAAAATGGCTTGTACCACTGCTGACTCAAGTCTTGGTGCAAGTGATACAGTTCAAATACAACATAGAATTGAGGGGTTTAATTTACAACATCTTAAATATGGCACATCAGACGCATTGCCTTTGACAATATCTTTTTATGTTAAAGCTGTAAAAACAGGGATTAATATTGTTAGTTTATACATGGACGATGGGAATGATGCTCAGTCACAGTCATATACTATAAATTCCTCTAATACTTGGGAATTTAAAACAGTAAGATTTACAGGAAACACAGGGCAGGCTATAGCAAACGATAATACAAGAAGTATGATTATCCAGTTTCATTTAGCATCAGGTTCAAATTTTCAAAGTGGAACATTAGGAACATCTTGGGCAGAACAATCCACAGCAAATGAAGCTGTGGGGCAAGTAAATCATGCAGACAGCACATCCAATACATGGCAGATTGCAGGATTGCAAATGGAGATAGGGCAGAACCCAACAGAGTTTGAGCATGAACCTATAACAGTAACAGAGAATAAGTGCTTACGTTATTTTGAAAATTATCGTGGTGTGAACACTCATGGTGGTGATTACAATGGCTCAATTTTTATTGGACATATATTTTACAAAGTAAGAAAAAGAACTCAGGCAACTTTAACTGGTGTAAGTGGTAACTATAGTAGTCTTCAGACTTCAAGTGCTGGTACTTTAGGCAATGAAGATGCAATGTATTTTATTGCTCCTAGTCAAGGATATGTAACTCAAATTAAAATAGATTCAGAATTATGAAAATAACAGAAGCACAATATGTAAACAGTCCAATAAATGAAAAGGACATAATGATAAAAGCCCTTGTGGATGGTGAAGAAGCATGGATTCCACTAGACCCTGCCAACAGACACTACGCAGAGATACTAAAACAAGTAAAGGAAGGCACACTTAAGATTAAGGAAGCAGAATGACAAAGAATGATGTTACACAAATATTGACTGAACTTGCAGTCATAAAAACCAAGATGGAGAACATAGAGAACAGAGTTTCTAAAGTAGAAAAGTTTGTTATGTATTCTGTAGGTACATACTTTACAGTAACCTTTACTGGCTTTGTTGGATTTATTTTGGTGGGATAATGGCAATAACTATTAAAAACGATAGAACTGTGATAACAATAAACAATGATAGAAGTACGATTATAATCAAAAGGTCAAAATGAGTAACTATTCTTTTAACATAAAGCAAAACGATACAAGTCCTACTTTATCAGTTGTGATTGCAGACAGTACAGGAACAGCAATTAATTTGACTGGTGCTTCAGTTCAATTTAAGATGAGGGCTGTGAATAGTTCTACATTGAAAGTAAATGCAAGTGCAACAATAACCAATGCTTCAAATGGAGCAGTTTCTTATACTTTCTCTTCTAGTAACACTGATACTTCTGGATTGTTCCAAGGTGAATTTCAGGTTACTTTTTCAGGGGGTGCTGTGGAGACCTTTCCCAATGCGGAATATATCAGTATAAATATACTGGATGATCTAGATTCTTAGGAGGGTCTTATGTCAGGAGAAAGTGTTACAACGTCTGCTACAACAGACCCACTTACTTATACAGAGATAAGAGATTATCTACGTCTTGATGAGGGTGTAGATGAACAAATCCTAGTAACATTATTAAAAATGAGTGTGAACTTTGCAGAGAACTACACTGGAAGATCTTTGATCAACAGAACAATCACTCTTTTTATTGATGGTATAGATGAGGTAGATATTGCTTTGTGGGAAGGTATGAAGGTTGGCCCTGATTTATCTTTGAGAAAAAGATATATTGAGTTGCCACAAACACCAGTCCAATCAGTTTCATCTATATCTAGTTTTAATGATGAGGATACAGAGACAACATTTGCATCAACAAAATACTATGTGGATAATCAAAGGGAGCCTGCAAGGATATATTTAAGGGATGGGGAAGCATGGCCAACAGGATTGAGGGTAGCCAATGGGCTAAAAATTGTTTATGTCGCAGGATATGGAGCAAACAGGAGTGACGTTCCAGAAGCTATAAAGGTTGCTCTTTTGCAGATAATAGCATTTAACTATGAACATAGAGGGGATTTTGAGGGACAGATCAGAACTCCTCTTATGATACAAGGATTGTTGCAACCATACAGAAAGTTAAGTTTTTCCAATAATCCCTTTGGAACTAGAATGGGAACATACTAATGGGAATGTTTGATTTTATAACAAATCGTTTCAGACGATTAGAAAAAAAAGAAGCTCCTCTTGTCATGTATCAATCTGGTAGTCAGGTCATGGAAAAGACTTATGACTATAAAAAGATAGCCAAAGAAGGATATCAAGAAAATGCTATAGTGTTTCGTTGTGTTAATGAGATAGCACATGGAGCATCAGCAGTTGAGATTTGTGTTTATCAAGGAGATACAAAACTTGATTCTCACCCTCTCATAAGTCTTTTAGAAAGACCCAATCCCCAATTTGCAGGGAATGAATACTTTCAATCACTGTATTCTTTTCTTTTACTTTCTGGAAATTCGTATGCTGTATACTCTTTGATCAATGGACAACCCAGAGAACTTCATCTTTTACGCCCAGATAGAATAAAAATTATTCCAGGCAAGACACAAATTCCATCAGCATTCGAATATATGATAGATGGAAGAGTAGTAAACAGATATGACGTTGATTCAGAAACAGGAATGTCAGATGTAAAACACTTCAAGATGTGGAATCCTCTTGATGATTATTATGGTTTGTCTCCAATACAAGCCGCTTCTTTTGACATTGATCAGCACAATATGGCGGCTAAACACAATCTTAGCTTGCTTATGAATGGAGCAAGACCAAGTGGAGCAGTTATATTCAAACCCAAAGATGAATCTGGAATGTCTCTTCAGTTATCAGATAGTCAAAGACAACAGTTGGTATCAGATTTAAATATGAGGTTTTCTGGATCTCAGAATGCAGGAAGACCAATGCTGTTAGAGGGTGACTTTGATTGGAAGGAAATGGGGTTATCACCCAAGGACATGGATTTCTTAGAATTAAAGAACATGAGTGCAAGAGATATTGCTTTGTGTTTTGGTGTTCCCTCTCAATTGGTTGGTGTTCCAGATAGTCAGACATACAATAACGTCTCAGAGGCAAGATTAGCCTTGTATGAGGACACTATCATTCCATTGATACGGAGAGTAGAAAGTGACCTTAACGAGTGGTTAGCACCCAGATTTGGGGAGGATATCAGTATTCGTTATGATATTGATTCTATTCCTGCAATGGCTGAGAGAAGAAAAAAGACATATGAGAATGTTGTTACAGCTGTGAGAGAAGGAATCATCAGTAGAAACGAAGCAAGAGAAAGATTAGGTTACGAACCAATTGATGGTGGTGATGATGTTTATATTTCTGCAAATCTATTTCCCCTTGGATCTCCAAGTGTAGCTCCTGCTGAGGGAGACCAAGCAGAAGATGATGACAAGGATTTTGATTATTCAGAAGAAAAGAGAGAAGTAGATAAGGACATTTTTACCACAGAAGAAGAAGCAAGAGAGAGAGCAGATGAAATTGGTTGTGATGGGTTTCACTCACACAGAACAGAAGATGGTTTAATTTATATGCCATGTGCTTCTCACAGTGAATATGAGAGACTTACTGGAGATACATTAGAGACACCAAAACAAGATCCACGATATGGACAAGGTAAAGATGTTTTTGAATCAGTAGCACAAGCACAAGAGAGAGCAAAACAGTTGGGATGCGAAGGTCATCATACAATCAAAGGCCCTGACAGAAACTACTATATGCCATGTTCAACACACGCACGATATTTGTCAGCAACCAAAAAAGATTATGAAGAGATAGAAAAAGCTGAGTCAGATATCAACACAACACCAACAGATGGGATGGCAGAGGAAGCAAGAAAAGGATTAGAGTGGAGAAAAGAGTTCAACAGAGGTGGGACATCAGTTGGAGTTGCAAGGGCAAGACAATTGATAAACAAAGAAAGTTTGTCTCCATCAACAGTCAGAAGAATGTTCTCATTCTTTGCAAGACACGAAGTTGATAAGAGAGCAGAAGGATTCAGATCAGGAGAAGATGGATATCCAAGTGCAGGAAGAATAGCGTGGGCATTATGGGGTGGTGATGCAGGGTTTACTTGGTCAAGAAGAAAAGTAAAGGAATTAGACAGAGAAAGAGACAAACAGTTTGATTTTGAGATGGAATATCTATGTTGTGATGACTGTGGAACAACAGTGGAGATGGATACCAAACAAATATCAGCAAGAACAAAAAAGACTTTAGAAAACAAAGTCAAAGAACACAACGAGAAACATGGAGACAAAAAAGGAAAGAGAGTGACATTGAGAATGTTATCAGCAGTTTTTAGAAGGGGAGTTGGTGCTTACAGAACAAATCCTGAATCTGTGAGACGAAATGTGATGGGGCCTGACCAGTGGGCAATTGCAAGAGTGAACGCATTTTTATATGCTGTCCGTACTGGAAGATTCAGAAGTGGTAAGTTTGACAGAGACTTATTGCCATCAGGACATCCTCTGAGGTCAAATAAATAAAAGATACTGTCTGTTCTATTTGTGGACATGATTTGCTCGTAGTCAACAGCACGATAAGATGCTATTATTGTGAAAGGTTCAACTATGATATGCATCCTGAGTGGATTGATTTTGTGATAAAGAAACGAGAGAAAAAAGATGATTCAGACCAAAAGGATAAGTAGAGGTAGACTTCTTTCCGCAAGACGCACACTGATTCAACAAACTAGGATTCGTCAATCCTTTGAAAGACAACTGTTTACATCTTTGATCAGATTCTTTGAGGAAAATGGAAAAATAGCAAGATCTGAATATTCCAATGGGGGTGTTAGATTATTAAACCTTGATACAAGATTGGGTCAGATACTTCTTCCTCATTATCGTTCTGTGATAACACAAATGTCAGGACAGTTTGTTTTTACCAAAGAGGAAACAGACTTTGAAAGATTAGTAAGACAATTCATCACAACAGTAGCAGGGATCAGGATCACACAGATATCCAACACAACAAGAAGGATAATCAACAGAATAATTTTACAAGCTGAGTTGGATGGTCTTGGGGTAGAACCTACAGCTACAAGAATCATTGAGCAGACAAAACCAAGTTTCACAAGAAAAAGAGCGGCACTTATAGCAAGAACAGAAACACACTCAGCATCATCATTTGCAAATCAGGCAATGGCAGAGAGTTTTAATCTTCCTATGAAAAAGAGATGGATCAGTACTAATGACAACAGAACACGATCACACCACAGAGCAATGAATGGAACAACAGTTGATCTTGATGATGATTTTATTGTACCCTACAAGGGAGTTGAGTACAGAATGAAACACGCAGGAGATCCAAGAGGTGGGCCTGCCAATATAATAAATTGTAGGTGTGTGATTTTATATTTAGAACCAGATGATCAGATAATTGAGGAATAAATGCGATTGACAAACAACACATATGGAATACGCAATATAAATGAAAAAATTACTGGAACAGTAAAGAGTATTCATTTTTATAAATTTCAAACTGTCAATGATGCTATAAAAGACTATGCACAGAAGTTTGATAACTGGAGAGATCTTTATTTTAAGGATATTTCTCTTACATCAGCAAAAGCAAAAACATTTACAGATGAAGTAAATAAAGCAGTTACTGATAATAAAAAGTTAGATAAGGATACTTTATATTCTAAGGTCAAATGATATTTCCAAGTAAGAAATATTCTATCATCTATGCAGACCCTCCTTGGGCATTTAAGAATTGGTCGAAAAAGGGAGAGGACAAAAATGCTACACAACACTATTCATGTATGAACATTGAGGACATTTATAAGTTACCAGTAGAATCTATTTCTGAAGATGATTGTGTTTTGTTTTTATGGGTTACTTATCCATTGTTAAAAGAGGGTTTACAGACAATAGAAAGATGGGGTTTTACATATAAGACTTGTGCTTTTAGTTGGGTAAAGAGAAATAAAAATAAGAATAGTTTTTTTTGGGGTTTGGGATACTGGACAAGATCAAATAATGAAATTTGTCTATTAGCAACAAAAGGAAAGCCAAAGAGAGTATCTAGTTCTGTTCATCAGATTATATATGAGCCAATATCAAGACATTCAGAGAAACCTCAATGCGTCAGAGACCATATAGTTAAACTCTGTGGCAATGTACCCAGAATAGAATTGTTTGCTAGAAATGTAATTGGAAGTGGTTGGGATAGTTGGGGAAATGAAACAATTACATGAGGAAGGATCAAAGACCAGATCCATTTGAAGTTTTCATTCTCTATCTTTTAATTTTGATTTGCTGTCTGTTCTTTACAGTTACAAATTGGGATAATCTTTTATTCTTTCCCAAGCTATTCTGACATTCTATTTGTCAACAAACCTTTTTGTCTGGCAATCATTACAAAATCACAGATTGGATTTAACTTGTTTCTTTCATTTCCATGTTCTCCTTTGAGAACAGTTGTTGGGATCAACACATCACAATATACAAGTCTGTTCTCATAATCTGTCATAGTTGTTAATCTGTTTTCTTTTTTGTATGCACTCCACAAATCTTTAGCTTTCTGTGTGTTCAACTTCATACCAAACATTTCTGGTGTCACTTGGGTAGCAGGAATTTTATCAAAATAAAAATCCAATTCTTTTATTTGTACATCTTTGCTCATTTAGTTCTCCTTTAAAAAAGTCCCCTCTGGCTATGAAGGATGAAAGAAACCAGAGGGGGTAGTTTACCCTATCTTCGAGGCAAGCAGTGTATAAACGAGATAGGGGTTCATGTGTTCCTTTCTAATGGCATGATATCATCATCATTATCAGTTTCTTTTTCTTGTGGATTATTGAATACTTCTGGTATTAAAAATTTTACATGGACAGCACCTCCACTGAAACTAGATACATAAAATTTTGTAGGTGCTTTTTCCAAATAATCCAAGACCTCTTTTATACTCATTAGTTGTTTCATTTTCCTTTTCTAACTCCCCTTTTGTTGAAAGATGTTTATATAATAACATTATGTTTATAGGTTGTCAATACCTTTTTTTAAGTTTTTTTAACTTTCTTTATTTTTGTATCAGTGCTATAAGAATATATTATGCCTATACCAAAACCAAATAGTGGCGAGAGTAGAGATAAATTTATGAGTCGTTGCTTGTCATCTGACGTTATGCAACAAGATTATTCTGACAATGCTCAGAGATTTGCTGTTTGTAGCAGTTCATTTGATGATAAGGATAAAAAAATGTTTGATGAAGAAGAGCAAGAAATAACGACAGGATATTTTGAAGTAGAAGCAGAATTAAAAGCATACCATGATGAAGACGAGAAAGAAAAAGACAAAGGTATGTTTGAAGGATATGCTTCAATATTTGGAAACAAAGATCTAGGCAATGATGTTATAGAAAAAGGAGCATTTATGAGATCCCTTAGAAGAAAGGGAGCAAAGAAAATAAAAATGCTTTATCAACATGACACGAAAGAACCCATTGGGGTTTTTGATAAAGTCATGGAAGATCAGAATGGTCTGTATGTAAAAGGCAGACTTGCAATGGGAACACAAAAGGGCAAAGAGGTTTATGAACTCATGAAGATGGGAGCAATAGATGGTTTGTCTGTAGGATATAGGGTTGATGCCAAAGGTCATCATTATGATGACAAGAGAAAGTATAGAGTTCTCAAAGAGGTAGACCTTATGGAGATATCAGCTGTTACTTTTCCTATGAATCCACGCGCAAGGATTCAAGCTGTAAAAAGTGACATGACTGTGAGGGAATGGGAGCATAAACTACGAGAGGTAGGTAACTTGTCCCATTCTGAAAGCAAAGTGGCGGCATCTGCTGTCCATAAAGCTCTTAGTCAACGAGAGGTTGATAAGGATGCTGATTTATTAGGCATTATCAATGCTACAACTCAAATTTTAACTAAATAGGAGCTAGTTATGACAGAAGAAGTCAAACAGGCAGTTGAGGGCATGGGGAAAGCCTTTGAGGAATTCAAAGCTACTTATGACTCAAGACTGGATTCACTAGAGAAAAAAGGAACTGTAGATCCTCTAGTGGATGACAAGATTAAAAATCTTGAAGCAGACATGGACAGATTGGAAGATATCAATCAGAAATTGACCAAAGCTGAATTAGAGCAGAAGAATATTTCTGAGAAGATTGACTCTTTTGAAACTATGTTGAAAAGACCAGAAGCAAATCTCACAGCAAATGAAGTTGATACCAAAATGGAATCCTTTGAGAAGTTTATCAAAAAGGGAACTGATGGTATGGATGAGATGGAAAAGAAAGCACTTACTGTTTCTGACGATACAGGAGCAGGCTATCTTGCACCACCAGAGTATGTGAACGAATTGATCAAGACCATCACTGAGATCACACCTTTCAGAAGTGCCGCTAGGGTCAGAACGACAAATCAAAAGTCAATTCAGATTCCATCAAGAACTGCAACATTCACAGCACAATGGGTTGCAGAAGCAGGAACAAGATCTGAAACAACTGGATATACTACAGCATTAGAAGAAATCCCAACACATGAGATTTATGCTCAGGTTGATATTTCAAATCAAATGTTGGAGGATTCAGCATTCAATCTTGAAGCAGAAATGCAACAGGAATTTGCTACTCAGTTTGCAAAGCAAGAGGGTAATTCATTTGTTGTTGGTGATGCAATTGGGAAACCACAAGGAGTCATCACAAATGCTAATGTTGCTACTGTAAACTCAGGAAGTGGTACACTCCTTACTGGAGATGGTTTGATCACCTTGGTACACTCTATCAAGTCAGACTATGGACAGAATGCTTCTTTCATGTTCAACAGAACAACTCTTGGTGCTATTAGAAAGCTGAAGGATTCAGCAGGACAATATGTATTCCAAGCAGGGATGATGTTGACAGCAGGAGTTCCAAACTCTGTTCTTGGTTATCCATATGTTGAAGCACCAGATCTAGCAGATGTTGGTTCTTCAGCAAAACCAGTTATATTTGGTGATTTTAACAGGGGTTACATGATTGTTGATCGTGTTAATCTTTCAGTACTTCGTGATCCATTTACTCAGGCATCTACAGGAAATGTAAGATATCTTGCTAGAAGAAGAGTTGGTGGTCAGGTTGTATTGCCAGAGGCCCTTGTGATTCAAGTAATTTCAGCTTAAAGGGGGTATTTATGAAAGACTTATCAAATAATATTAGTCCTGCAATCTCTATCATTCCTGCTGTGAGAACAGCGGCTGTTAATGGTAGTGGTGTAGATTTACAAGGATACGAGTCAGCAACAGCTGTGGTATTTGTTGGGGCAGAGGGGGATACTCTCTCAAGCTCAGTTCATTTTGAGGTTTCATTGGAGCATTCAGATGACAATTCAACATTTACTGACGTTGCTCAAGCAGATATCGTAGATGGCACAATATCATCTGGTGGTATCTTCCTGAAAATGGATGGTACAGCAGGGGGTAATCCAGATACAACTGGAGAAATCCACAGAGTAGGTTATGTTGGTGGCAAGAGATATGTTCGTGTAGTTCTTGCAAAAACTGGAACTCACTCAACTGGTACTCCAATTGGTGCAATGATTATCAAAGGTCATGCTAGATCCTCTGGTGACAACGCATTTACTGCACACGCATCCTAAATGCTAGCTTGATGGAGGGGAGAAATCCCCTCTATCTTTAAGGTTTAAAATGAAGATAAAAATTACAAAAGATATTATTGGATCTGCAAATGAACATGGTTCTGCAACTCAAATGTATAAAACAGGAGATGTAATTGATTGTGTTCAACCTTGGCAAAAAACTCTTGGGATGCAGTTCATGGAAGCAAACTCAGCAGAAGAAATAAAAACTGTAGAGCCAACAGAAACAAAAAAAGTCAGAGCAAGAACAAAATCAGGTCATTACATTGCTGATGATCCAAGCACACCTGATGTAAATGAAGCATGGGAAACCAAGACTGATAAAAAGTAAATAGGATCACTTATGAGCCGTACATTAGATTCCAATATAACTGCGGCAATATCAGAAGGAAATATCAGTCCCTTTTTTGCTTTCCAACTAGATTTTCAAAGTACAAGTTTATTTCTGTATACTGGACAAGGTGATCTTACAATTGGTGGGGTTACATATACTGGTGTAGGAAGTATTTTAAATTTCACAAATGTGGAAGAGAGTGCAGATATTGGCGCTAAGAGTGTGTCTATTTCCTTGAGTGGTATACCATCAACAAACCTTTCACTGGCACTCAGTACGCCTTATCAGGGGAGAGAAGTAACAATTTCTTTTGGTATTAGAGCAGATGGGTTGTTTCTTGCAAATGAGGAGGGTGATTTCATTCTTAGTCAACAAGGACAACTGATTGATATTTCTACAATATCAAATGCAGATGCGACCTCAACTTTGTTTGTGGGGTATATTGATACAATGGATATTCAAGAAGGGCCTGAAACAAGTACAATCACAGTTACCCTTGAGTCAAAGTTATTGGAGTTGGAAAGACAGAGAGTTTTGAGATACACTTCAGCAATTCAAAAAGCTTTGTTTTCTGGTGACAAGGGATTTGATTTTGTGGACAAATTACAAGATAAAACATTTGTGTGGGGAAGAAGTGAAACTAAATGATTGGGAAAACAGGCTTGGTGATTACATAGAAGAGGTACGAAACACCAAGTTTTCATGGGGATTACATGATTGTGTGGTGTTTGCTAATCAATGTATGAGAGTACAAACAGGACATGGATTCTTTGATGATTATATTCCTGATTACAAATCAGCACTCCAAGCCAACAGAACATATAGAAGTATTCTTGTTGATTTGAAAGTACCCAATATAAAAGAAGCATTGGATACAAAATTAAAAAGATTTTATGGATTGATTCCACCAAAAGGAAGTATTGTCTGTAGAGAGGTTGTTCAGAGATTAGAATATGGTATTGGATACAATCTTGGTGTAGCAATAGATCATAGAGCAGGATTTACATCTCATGATGGATTGGTGTTTGAAAAGATAAATACAAAGGATGTATTTTGGACAGTAGACTAAAAACAATTCTTCTTAGTACATCTGCACTGGTGGGATTTACCTTAGTTCCAGAGATAGCAAGTGCTGATCCAGTTACGGCTAGCATCATTGTCTCAAGTGCAGTAAGTGCGGCAACAACTGCTGTTGCAACCAGTACAGCTATTTTTTCACTTCAGACTCTTGGAACTTTTGCTTTCTATACAGCATCTGGATTTGCTCTCAATGCCCTTGCACCAAAACCACAAATGCCAAATATAAATGGTTTAAGTTCTTCTACTGGAAAAACAACAACTCAAGGTACATCCTCAGTTGGTGGATATAACATATCTGGTATATCAAGTGCCGCAGATCATCAGATTATCTATGGTCAGACAAAGGTGGGTGGCGTGATTGTTTTCAAAGATGTTACAGACAACAACAAGTTTCTTCATGTGGTTTATGCTCTTGCAGGACACGAATGTCAGTCCATAGATCAAGTTTACCTTAATGGGGAACAACTTACGATTGATGGTTCAACAAACATGGTGACAGCTCCAAGCAAATACAATGGAGTTGTAAGAGTTAAAAAACACTTAGGGGATCAGACAACAGGGGATACGGATCTTGTTTCTGAGAGTGCAGATTGGACATCAGATCATAAACTAATGAATGTGACTTATTTATATATCAGATATGAATTTGTTGCTGATTCATTCCCTAATGGTGAACCCAGTGTAACAGCACTTGTTTCAGGAAAAAAAGTCTTTGATGTCAACAACAATCAAACTGTATTTAGTTCAAACTCTGCTTTGATTCTAAGAGATTACTTAACAAGTTCTTATGGATTGGGTGTTCCATCAGGAGATATTGATGATACAGCATTTGCAACAGCACAAACTGTTTGTGATGATAACATCACTCTCTCAGGGGGTGGGACACAAAAACGATATACAACCAATGGAAATTTCACAACAAACAACAACCCAAGACAGATCTTGGAAAAACTTACAGCAAGTATGGCAGGGTTTATCTGGTATGCTCAAGGAAAATGGAGATGTAAAGCAGGCTCATACACTAGTCCAGTGGTATCTTTTGATGAAGATGATTTAAGAAGTTCTCTTCAAATTCAAACAAGAGCATCAAGGAGAGATAATTACAATATTGTCAGAGGAAAATTTAGAGGTGCTGAGACAAACTTCCAAACAACAGACTATCCAGAGATACGATCAACCACCTTTATTTCAGCAGATAATAGTGAAGAAAATATCATAGATCTTGAGTTGCCTTTCACAGATACAAGTCAAATGGCACAAAGAATTGCAAAAATATCTTTATTTAAAGCAAGACAACAGATTGTTGTTTCAGGACTTTTTTCTATAAAAGCACTCCAGATTCAAGTTGGAGATATTGTTCAATTGACTAATTCAAGACTTGGGTTTTCTTCTAAAACATTTGAAGTTCAGAACTGGACTTTTCAACCTGATATTGAACAAGGACTAAGTATACAATTATCTCTGAAAGAGATTTCATCAGGGGTTTTTGATTGGAATGCTGAAGAGACAGACTTTGAAACAGACAATACAACATTACTTGATCCATTTGTTGTTCCAAGTGTAGGAATCAATGTCACAAGTGAATTAAGGGTGATCAACGAAAAAGTATCTCAGGTGATGAGTATTACAACATCTATGATTGCTGTAGATGCGGCACGAATTGACTTTGTAGAGGTGGAGTTCAAGAAAACATCTGATACAGATTTTAAAGTAGTTGGAACAGGAGAACTTGGAATATATGAAGTATTTGATGTAGAGGATGGACAGTTCAATGTGAGAGCAAGGGCAATCAACACTCTTGGAATCAAAGGAACATATAATACATCTACAGTAAGTGTTGCAGGACAAGGAGTTCCACCAGATGATGTAGTTAATTTTGACTCTATTGTAAGTGGAGATAACATTATTCTTGGATGGGATGCTATAGAAGCCTTAGATCTATCGTTTTATTCAATACGATTTGCAAGTGAAACAACAGGAGCAACATGGGCAAATGCAACAACAGATACAGAAAAAGTTCCCAGACCAGCAACAACATATACTGTTCCTGCACGATCTGGAACATACATGATAAGAGCATACGATAAAACAGGGGTTGCAAGTCAGAATTTTACATCAGCAGTTTCTGTTCCCACATCATCATTGACCTCTTTTTCAAATACAGCAACACAAACAGAAAGCTCTTCTTTTTCAGGAACAAAAACGAATTGTCAGGTTTCTAATAGTGCTTTGCGAATCACAGATGTTTCTGATTCCTCTGATCCTATTTTGAATACAGGAAGTTATATATTCTCCTCTGACATAGACGTTGGATCTACCAAACTTGTGAGAGCAGAGATTATTGCAAATACAATAAGATTAGATACAGGAGGAACAGACTTTGACAATATTGGTGGTGGTTCAACACTTTTTGATTCTTTGACAGGATTATTTGATGATTTATCAGGAGCAGGATCACAACAAAAAGATTCAGATATTCAGTTTTTTATTGAACCATCAACATCTGGATCATTTACTGATACATATCAAAGATTTCGTGCAGGGTTTTTTACTGGCAGATATTTCCGTTTTAAGATAGTATTAAGCAGTACTTCAACAAATGTTACACCCTTGATTTCAACATTAAAAGCAGAGGTTAAATATAATTAATGGCAAATCATGATTACAATATAGCAAATGCTACTGCTCCTCAAGTGAGAGCTGATATAAATAACGCACTCTTAGCAATTGTTTCTGTGAACTCTGGTGGATCACAACCACCTGATACTTTTGCTAATATGCTTTGGTATGACACAAGTGCCAATCAATTGAAGATGAGGAATGAAGCAGACTCAAACTGGATAGTTTTATTGGAATCAGATCAAACAAATAACAGAGTAAACTTAATAACTGATGACATCCAATACGCAACATCAGCAGGAACAGAGGTTAAAAATACAAGTGGTACAACAGTTCTTGCTTTAAAAGTTCCAACACAAACAACAGCAGAGACAGGGACTGAAACTACACAAGTTATGACACCTTTAAGAACCAAACAATCAATTCAAGCAAATGCTATTACATCTGTAGTTGCAGGATCAGGAATATCTGTTTCAACGTCAAGTGGTGCCGCAACTGTGACAAATTCTTTTTCTGTAGGAGCAGGACAAGGACTTGATGTAAGTGGTTCAACTATTAGCATGGAAGATAGTTTTTTAGAAAATGTCAGTGGACATTTTACCACAAGTACGACAAGTTTTACAAATAATAGATCATTTCCAGTTTTAGTTTGTGGTAGGAGAAATTCAACTAGCTCTACAAACTTTACAGTTAATATAGGAGGTTCAAATCAAACTCTTGATATGCAGGATGGAGATGGTGGCACCTTTGATAATGTTGTTTGTATTCTTCCAGTAGGAGCAACAGTAAGTAATGCAAATGGAATGACCTTGTTGATAACAGAATTAAGGCCTGGCTAATGTCAATTGGAAGAATGAGGCATAAACTCCACATTCAGGAACAGGAAAGATCATCAGATGGTGGGGGATCTCAATCTGTTACATATAAAGATGCTTTCTCTGTGTTTGGTATGATTGAACCAAAATCAGGGTCAGAAAGAGTCTTTGGGGATCAATTAGAGGAAAGAGTGACTCATATAATCACAACACGATTCAGCAGGAAGATCACATTTAAGAATCGTATAGAGTACAGATTCAACAGAGATGGAGAAAATTTCTCACGAATATTCAATATTAAGAGGGTCATCAATAAAAATACAAGAGATAGATATCTTGAGATTCTTTGTGAGGAAGGAGTTGCTACATGAAGATAACTATGTCAGTCAGTAGAAAAAAGATGTATGGAACAACCAAAAAAGGGGTGAGAAATGAAGTGGTGAAGATCATTACTTATGGTCTAAACGAAACACGAAATACTGCTGTTACTGGAATTTCTCAAGGTAAAAAAACAGGCAAGGTAAGACCAGATGGAAGTAGAGCATCAGCAGTTGGAGAATACCCTGCAACAGACACTGGTTTTCTTGCAAATAATATTGTTATCAAAAGAGATGTTGATGGTCTTGGTGGGGATGTGGAAAGTAGAGCAGATTATTCATCCCATTTAGAGTTTGGCACATCAAAAATGGGAGCAAGACCTTTTATGCAACCATCACTAGAATCCACAAGACCAAAAATAAAAAGAAGATTGAGAGCAGTGTTTAGATAATGGCATTACATTCCTTTGCATTACAACAAGCTATATTTTCCACATTGAATGGAGCAACTATCAATGATGCAAGTGGGACAGCAATAAAAGGTGTTTTTGATGATGTGCCTGAAAACACAGGATACCCTTACATTGTTATAGGAGAAGAGACAGCAACAAATATTGACACAAAAGACAAGGATGCTCATGAACACACATTGACCATTCATGTATGGAGTCAATATAGGGGTCGTAAAGAAATAAAAAATATTATGAGTTCAGTCTATACTTTGCTACATAATGCTAGTATAACTGTTAGTGGTGCTTCCTTAGTGAATATCAGACATGAGTTTGAGAATACACTAACTGAAGCTGATGGAATAACTAGGCATGGGGTCATCAGATTTCGCGCTGTGGTTTTTGATAGCTAAAGGAGAAGTAAAATGGCGGCACAAAGAGGTAAAGCCTTATTATTAAAAGTAGATATTAATGGTACAATGACAACAATTGGTGGAATGCGATCAACATCAATGACACTCAATGATGAAGCAGTTGACATTACAAACAAAGACAGTGGTTCTCAAAGAGAATTATTGCCTGCAGGAGGTATTCTTTCAATGAGTATTACTGCATCTGGTGTCTTTACAGATTCAACAGCAGAACAAACCTTAAGAAGTGCTTATGGAACATCAACATTCAAAAGCTATAATGTAATCGTTCCAGACTTGGGTACATACGCAGGAACATTCATGATTGCAAGTCTTGAGTATGCAGGAGAATACAATGGTGAAGCAACCTACAGTGTTACTCTTGAATCATCAGGTGCAGTGACATTCTCAGCGGCTTAAAAATGGCTTGGTCAACTACAACCATTATAAACAACAAGAAAACTGAATATCCTGCTCATTTCAAGAAATTGGGTGGAGAATATACTTTTGCTCTTACATCAGCTGTCCAACTGGATGGGGTTCACATAAGTCGTGGACTAGATAAAACTTTTACTTGTGGTGGTCATAAACACACGATCATCTCAGTAGAGGACTTCGCCAATCGTGGTGAAGAATTTATTGTCAAAACAACAGTGGAGTATAAGAAAAATGTCAAATCATCTAAGGGGTGAGGTTGAGATAAAGTTAGGAGAAGATGTTTTCAATTGTAAACTTAATTTTGATTCACTTGTGAGAATAGAAACTGCTCTTGATACACCCATCATAAAACTTGCAGGAAAGATATCAGAGGCAGATATGAAAATGACTGAAGTGAGTTATATTCTCTACACAGCAATTAAAGGCGGTGGAAAAGATATAACAGAAAAAGAGGTCAATGATCTTATATGGAAAGCAGGGTTTATTGATGGTATCAAAGCATGCGGAGATATTTTATCAATGGCATTAGCATCAGGTGATGAAGAAAAAAAGTAATTAGGGGTAGACAGGCAACAGAAATCAAATGGAGAGATCTTCTACAGACAGGATTAGGGGTTTTAAGAATGACACCAGATGAATTTTGGAACATGACAATGATTGAGTTCTGTAGTGCTTGTGATGGATTTGCTCGTTTCAATGGAGCAGATAGAAATGCCCCAATGACCAGAGATGAATTAGAGGATCTCAGAGAGAGGTATCCAGACTAATGGCAACCATTGATAAAGTAGTACTTAGAATTGAAGCTGATTTAAAAGATGTAAATCAGAAACTGCGAAGTATGGAAAAAAATGTAAAGACCAGTACAGAAAAATCAGCAAAAGCATTTAGAAACTTTAGTAATATTGCAAAATTAGCTATTGGAAGTGTACTGGTTACACAACTTGGTAGACTTGGAGCATCTGTAATCAGAGCATCATCTGCTGTTGAAGAGATGGAAGGTAAATTCAATGTTGTATTTGGTAGTCTTGCAGGGGATGTTAAACAACAATTAGATTCTTTTGGAAATTCAGTTGGGAGATCAACACACGAACTCCAAGAAATGGCATCCTCAGTTCAAGATACTTTTGTTCCTCTTGGTTTTTCAAGAAAAACTGCATCTGATTTATCTGTCACTCTAACAAAACTTGCTGTAGATACAGGATCATTTAACAACACATTAGCACCAGATGTTATGAGAGCATTCCAATCTGCCTTGGTTGGTAATCACGAAACAGTCAGAAGATTTGGAATCATTATTGATGAAGCGGCAATAAAACAAGAACTCCTTAATATGGGTATTGAAGGAGGAACAAAATCAGCAACTGCGGCTCAAAAAGTTCAAGCAAGACTTAACCTTATTACAGCAGGACTTGGGGATGCTATTGGTGATGCTGAAAGAACAGCAGGGAGTTTTGCAAATACATCTCAGAGATTAAGTGCTGAAATTTCTGAACTTGCTGTCGCACTTGGCTCAAAACTTATGAGTCCCCTAGCAGGGGTACTTGGAGTAATGGCTGATATGGTTGAAGCAACCAAAAATTTCCTTATGCAAATTGGTCTAATAGAAGCAACAAATGCTGATCAGAAAATGCTTATCTTGGCAAGTAATATTGCTGACATGAAACATCAGATGAAAACTGCAAAGGAACAAGCAAAAGAGTTAGGCGCATTACAGTCAACTGCGAAAAATAATGCTACTGAATTGGGCAAGGCAAATGCTAAAGCAAATGCGTTTGAAATCAAAGCAAGAATGAGAGATGTAGAGTTATTAAAAGAGAAAATAGCTCTTAAAGAAAAAGAACTAGAACTAACAGCAGAAAAATCTGCAACTTTCAAAAAATTTGGTTTAACAACTCCAACTACTGATTCTGGCACATCTACAACCACAGGAGAAACAATAGAAAATGAAGGTATCAAAAAACTTAATGCGTCAATTGAAGAAACAAAACAAAAGATAAAATTATATAATGATGCTCTTCAATTGATGGATGACAAAAACCTACAAGTAAATTTATCCATGATGTCTTTTTCTGAAGCTGTAAAAATTGCAGGAGAAGAAGGTCTTAATCTTGAAACTATATTGAAATCACAGACCATAGAACTGGAAAGAGTAAAAGAAAAGTATCAAGAAGCACAGAGAGCAACTGAAGAATTCAAAAAAGAACAAAAAAGATTAGAAGAAGCAATTAATAAAACATTTATTGGGGTTGTTGAGAGTTTAGCAAATACTTTTGAAGATTCCCTTATAAGTGCTTTAGATGGATCAAAGTCAGCCTTAGAAGGATTTAAAGACTTTTCAAGACAATTGGTTCAAGAGATACTTAAAACTTATTTGAGATTGTCAGTAATAAATCCAATACTCAACAGTATATTTGGTGGCAGTGGATTCCAAGCTAGACCAACAATGGGTGGTGGAGATATTGCAAGCAGATTTATTGACATTGGAAGAAGAGCATTTGGAGGTGCCGCAAGTGGTGGAACAATACAAGGAAGAAGACCAGTTATGGTTGGAGAAAGAGGGCCTGAAATGTTCATACCCAATACAGGGGGTAGAATTGTACCAAATGGTGCCTTAGGAGGGTCACTGACAGGAGGTAGTCCAACAGTTGTCAATCAATCCCTGAATTTTGCAACAGGGGTTCAGGAGACAGTACGAGCAGAGATATTCAATATGCTCCCTGCTATCCAGAAAGCTACTCTGAACGCAGTGGTTGATCAGAAAAGAAGAGGAGGAGCATTTGCTCAAGGAATGACATGAGTGTAACTTATCCATTGACATTTCCCACAAGTGTTTTTCCAGTCACACAATCTTGGTCAATACAAAGACAAACAGGGGTGTCAGAATCACCATTTACAGGAAAACAACAGACAGTTGAATTTGATTATGCAAAATGGAAAGTGAATGTTTCTTTTCCACCAATGAGAAGAACCAATGGATCAGAGTTTATTTCTTTTCTTACAAAATTGCATGGAAGAAGAGGAACTTTTCTGATGGGTGATGCTGATAGAAGAACACCAAGCAATTCAATATCTGGTAATGTCACAATCAACGGAACATTTGCTGTAAATTCTGTGGTGCTTACAGTTGCAGGAACAACTGCTTTCAGTAAGGGTGATATGATTCAGCTTGGTTCTGGTGCAAGCACAAGATTGTATATGGTCGTAGCAGATCAGGATGGTTCTTCAGGTATTCAGATAGAACCAAAGTTAAAAAGTGCTGTATCTTCTGGAGATGTGGTCACTTATACAAATCCAAAAGGAATATTTAGAATGGATAGCAATAATCAAATGTGGGATACCAATGTTGTGTCTAATTATGGTATATCCTTTTCATGTACAGAGGCAGATTAAAATGATGACATTGTTGGGAAGTCTATTGGGATTTGGTACAAGTTTTTTGCCTGAGATACTAAATTTTTTTAAGAAGTCTCAAGAAAACAAACATGAACTTCAAAAGATGCAAATGGAAATGGAGTTGATGGCAAAGAGATCTGAACTTAAAATCCAAGAACTAGACAAAGAAGCAGAGATCAAAGAGACAGAGGGGTTATATAAACATGATAGTGTGGATGCAGGAGGTTTTATTAACGCATTACGAGGCAGTGTGCGTCCTATCATCACTTATGCTTTTTTTGGCTTATTCGTTGCCATTAAAGTAACTGCATTATTATCTCTTATGGGCAATGGTGGTATGGATTTAACTATGGCACTTGATACAATATGGGATGACCAGACAGCAGGATTATTCGCGGCTATCATGAGTTTTTGGTTTGGCAATCGAGCAGTAAGTAAATATTATAAAACAAAAGGAGCATGAGATGGCATTCAATTTATCAAAAAGATCACTGGAAAGATTAGATGGAGTCCACCCAAAATTGGTTGAGACAGTAAAGAAAGCCATTGAATATACAGAGGTGGATTTTGGATGTATCTATGGTGTCAGGGATCTAGCAACTCAAGAAAAACTTTTTAAATCTGGAAAATCACAGACCATGAAAAGTAAGCATTTGGTACAAGATGATGGATATTCCCATGCTGTTGATCTTATGGCTTACGATTCTGGAGAGCCATCATGGGATATCGTGGATTATTGGTTGATTGCTGATGCAATGAAGAAAGCATCAACAGAGACTGGCACTATTTTACGTTGGGGAGCAAGTTGGCACATTGATAATATAACGAATTGGGAAGAAAAAATGGAGGATGCCTACAATGCTTATGTAGATCTCAGAAGGTCGCAAGGCAGAACTCCATTTATAGATGGGCCACATTTTGAACTGAATGGATGAAAAAAAGAACTGGTTTATCAAAAACACAAGCAACAAGATATGGTGCTTTAATCAGTGTAATGTGTGGCAGAACACCTTTTCAATATTTGCTTGATAAACTTATGGATGATGGTTTTGTGATTATCAACAGACAATCAAACTCTGGTGAAGTCATTATAACTGAAAAGGGCAACAACGAATTTGATCGTTTGACCAGACTCGCAGGATTGCCCCCTCTCTCAGAATTAGAACCCTTAGTAGGACAAAGCAACGAATGTCCATCCAATAAGGATAGCTACAATCAGAATACCAACTAAGATATCTCTAATTAGTCCCTCTCTCTGCTCCATTTTCAATTTCCTCAATAACATATTTTATTAGCTTTTTTATTCGTGGTGTCATTTCATGAGTACCAATCTCAATCTGTGCTATCATTGATCTTGAGTACCCAAGTTTCTTCGCAAGATCATCTTGTGTAAGTTTATTTCTTGCTCTGAAATCTTTTATATAACTAGGTGATATTTCGTTCTGTTCTAAGGTGTTCATGATATTCTTTCGCTTTTGTGAGTTCTTGTTCTTTTGGATCACAGACATCCCCAAGAATATCATCAAGAGTATCAATGACTTGATCAAGCATATCACCTTGATCAACTGAAAATGCTTCTTTCTTTTGATAGTCTTGTAACTTGTGAATGATGTCAGCAACATCTGTTCTCAATGTCATCATCAGCATTCTGTCGTTCTCAATGTCATTGTCAGTGGATTGTTTGTATTGTTCCAATGTGTTCAATAAAGTATAAGTCACTATTTTCTCCTTTTCTTTTGTTACTATATTAACAATTAATGTTACTGTGTCAACATTTTTTTTATAAATTTATCGTAAATTTTCATAAAGTTGTGAGGTTTTCTAATTGGTTCTTTTACAAAATACCCATAACTTTCATAGCATCTGTTTTCACCATACATTTTCATGCTGACCTTTTCGCATTCTTCAATGGAGTGATATTCAAGAGTAAACATGACCAAGACAGTATGTGTCGTTTTCATAAGCATCAGTTTATTATGGAATGCCCTCTGTTAATTAAGCATTTCTTTTTGAACTTATCTCCAACAATAAATCTATCAACAACATTGAGATTGTCCTTGATTAACTTATCACATTCAATGCCATCACGAATAATTTCTTTTGGGTGTTTACTTGCTCTAGGATCAATAATGTAATTAGAACAAGAGAATAATGATAAACTGATTATTGTTATAACCAGTTTATTCATAGTGCTATCTCATGTTTTTTTAACCAAGACTTCATACATTTCTCAAGATAAAGTTTGATGTTAAGCACTTCTTCATGTGGTATCTGATAATTTTTAATGATGAAATCTACAAACATCATGTAATCAGAGTGATCAGGTTCTTTACATTCTTTTTGAAAAAGTTCTATATCGTATAAAATCATTTCTTTGAGTTTCATATTTAAACTTTCTCTACTTTGTCTAATCTTGAGGAAAGACTAAGAAGATCTTTTGCTATATCCAACACCTCATTGGCATTCTTTCCATCTTTGGTCAGATTTGCTATCTTACCTAATTGTATAGCTATTTTTACAAGTTCTTCGTTTTGTTTTTTAAGTTCAGAATTTGTGTTTAAGTTTTCCATTTTTTCATCCTTTTCTTTGTTTATGTTACTATATTAACAATATGTTTATATGTTGTCAACAGTAAAAGAGAAAAAAAATAAAAAAAACCCCACTTTTTACATGGGGTTAAAGTTGAAGGAAAAAAAACAAAACTACTCAAAGAATTGTTCCATATAACTTTTATAGCACTTTTCCCTTATTTTTCAAGCCACTTTCTATATTCAGTGTGCAGATCAACAAAACTTTTTTGAGCAACTAAATTTGTGGCAAAATCCGCTCTGCTTGATACTGAACATACTGTTCTTAGCATATTAGCAATTGAGTCTGGATCACTGACATCTACTTTAGCATTGAACTTCTGATTTAGGAATTCACCAAACTTTGGAGTTCTACAAAGAATACCTGATATTTGTACCACCTTAGAAGCATCAGAATCTTGTTGTGGAGGGGTTGCATCATTTAGATAGGCAACTGCTACCCATTTCTCTTTAGAGGGGTCTGGTAAGCCAAATTTCTTTGTAAAGTCATCTGACCTCTCAATTGGTATTTCTATGATCATCTGTAGAACTTTTCTTGTCTTTACAACTTTGAAGTCAGCATATGTTCCTTGAATAACTCTTTTAATCACTTGATTCATGTTCTTCCTCTTTCAATACTGTTTCTGCCCACCCAAGAAGATGCTCCTCATAAGAATCTCTGTAAGCATCATGATATGGACTCTGATGCCACAACATCCTAGCATGGACTTTCCCAAAATAGTTAGCTAATCCCTTATCCTCAAAGAATGCTTCCTCATTACCTCTCTTATGTAATTCGTGGTGATGATCCATGCAGAGGGGAATTACGTTTCTATCATTTGCTTTAAGACCAGTTCCCCTTACACCCTCCCAAGGTCTAAGAAGATGATGCACTTGAATATTAGCAAATGTTCCACAGATACAACATCCTTTAGTCCCAACAAACTCAAGATGTTTTCTTGAAGCAAATCTTTTAGTCATTGAATATATTGCTTATGTCATCATCAAGATCTTTTGGATTACCATATTCATCAGTTTCTTGTTTCTTATATGGTTCACTGATCTTGCATCCAATATATTCTGTACCTTTTTTTGATACATTGCTCCATCCTGCAAAATCTTTCTTTTCTTTGTTCAAGATAAGAGATCCTTTGATCTTTGGTTTTTTATCTCCAACTGGCACATCATTTACAAATATTCTCCCAAGATGAATAAATAAATCTTGAGCATTGTCATCAATACTTATTGATTTTAAATCAAACTTTGTGTCTTTGATCGTTATGTTTCCAGTAAATGTTCCATCTGGTTGTTGAAATAAAACACCAGTATTATTGTTGCTATGTTCTGTCATTTTTGCTCCTTTGGTTTAGCACAGACAAGGGGATAAGAAAGAAAAGGATTAAAATAACTCCCCTTGTCCATGTCCTTTCTTCGTTGGTTTCCAACGAAAATCTATCAAATAATAAATCTTATTTGGGTTAAATTTTGATTGGATCTTGCGACCCACAATTTTTTTTGCTAAGTACCTATCTTTGCAAAGTTCTTTAGTAACAATCATTTCTTGGTTGTCATGTCGAATGATAAGACCACCAGAGTAGCTACCTTTCAAAACATCATTACATCTGACAGAAACCCATGTTCCTTGCCAAATTTTCCTGATTGTTACTTGATGCATTACTAATCACCATAAAATGTTGAGTTCAGACCTTGTATGAAAGCATCTTTCCACTTTTGATCTTTATCTTGTAGATCTGGTATTTCTTTCAATATTCTGTCCACTTCTGGTTTGTTCAACTTTTCAAAATCATCAGAATGATTTCCATCCTTTTTTATTTTGGTCAACCTCTGTCCCCAAGGTTTTAGTTCTGAATATGTTTCAATCTTATCTTTTGATGTCCATATTCTGTATGGTTCTCCTGCATATGAGAAATCTTGAACGACATCACCAAATGTCTCTGCTCCTTTTTTCTTGGGATCAAGCTTGAGATTTGGGATAGATGCTTGGTTTCCATCATCATCTGTTTCTCCATCTGCTTCTAAATTCAGCATTGCTTGTAACATATATCTGCGATGGTATGTTATGGCACTTCCAACAGCTTGAGCACCTCTCTTGTCATCTATCAACATAAGTTCACTTGTCTTTGTTTCTCCACTTGGCAAATGTGTCAGAGTAAGAACAAGAATGTCTTTCTGAATATTAGCATCTACATAAGTATGAAATGAAACATTTATTCCATTCTCTTCCAGTGCTGACTTACAGGAATCAAAGATGTTTGTGATGGTTGAGAAGTTGTTCTTGAACATTGGATTCTTCCCATCCTTTTTGAGTTCTTTGAAATTTTTTCGTGACTCTTCAATAGCTTTTAAAAGTTGTATCATTTTCTTTCCTTACTTCCATATATCATATACGGCTTTTCTAGTTGTTGATCCAAACATCCAGTGTTCAATATTTGGATATGGTAGAAACTGACAACATTCCACAATGTCATCAGATATTGACAAGATGTTTTCCAACGTCTTAGCAATTTTTATAAATTCTTGAATATGTCTCTCAATAGTGTGAACTTGAAAAGAGGACACTTTGGTCTTGCTTACATAATCTACAAAAGGAGTTTTCCCTGTAGCATAAGCATAGATACTTGATTGTCTTGCATGACCAGAAGCAACAGAAGATCTTGACTTACCAGTTTTTATGTCTCTTACACAATCATCATAGAGAAGATCATAATATCCAATGATTGGAATGTTGAATTCTTCTGTATACAGTTCTATTCTTTTTTGGGTATCAATAGGAGTTCCAAGGTTTTTGTATAACTGATATCCTGACTTTACAAACCCCTCAATGTCTTGTCTCTCCTTGGATATCTTTTCTAAATTGTGATCTTCTTCAGCATTCTCTTTTAACTCAACAAACTTTCTCTCTGCATTTCTCACAAGAGTATTCAAATCATCTTCTTGTTTGAAAGCAAGTTTTGTTAACGAGTCCTCAACTGCTGTACCTCTCCATGCAGAGGGGCCTGCTTCTCCATCTGTTATCCCCATAATTTTTAATAAGGTCAATGCAGGAACTTCTACAAATTGATTAATCATTGATGGTGACAAATGATCTATGTTATGTTTCTTAAATGGTGTCATTTTCTTTCCTTTTCATGTTAGCACATTAACAAACAAATTTTATATTGTCAACAGATGAACAAAAAAAATGCAATTATCTTTTGAATTTGACTTACTAGAAGAGGAAGCATTAGAGTCAGATAACTATCTTTTATTCTGGTTTGTGAGGACTGTATGTTAAAATATCGTAACGTGAAAACAGAGATTGATGGGATCAAGTTTGATTCTAAGAAAGAAGCAAAGAGATATTCAGAACTCAAGATGTTGGAATCAGCAAGTGCTATTAATCAGTTAGAATTACAACCACAATTTCCATTGTATGTAAACGGAGAGAAGATCTGTAAATACATTGCTGATTTTAGATACTTTGATGTTTCAACACAGACTTGGATTGTTGAGGATGTAAAATCTCCTGCTAGTAAGACTCCAGTATACAGACTCAAGAAGAAAATACTAGCAAACCAAGAGTATCCAGTCTATATTACTGAGGTGTGAAAGAGCTATCTAGCTAACAAAAAGCTCAACTGAGCTTCAATATTTAACATGATAATGGAGATCTCAGCCAGTCTGGCTGTAGCAAATACTGCGTTCAATGGAATAAAAAGAGCATTCCAAGCAGGAAGAGATATTGAATCTATGACGCAGGACTTATCCAGATGGATGGGGGCTGTATCAGATGTTGATGCTGTACACAAACAAAGTCAAAACCCAACTTTAGTTCAGAAATTGCTTAACAAATCTTCAGTGGAAGCCCAGGCATTGGAAGCATTTGCCGCTAAGAAAAAATTTGAGGAGCAAAGATATGAACTCCAACAGTTTATTAAGTTTACTCATGGAACAGGAGCATGGGATGAATTATTACGAATGGAAGGGCAGATCAGGAAACAAAGACAGAAAGATGTTTATGACAAAAAAATATTTCAACAGAAGATCATCAGTTATGTTGTTTTATTTGTGGCTATTCTTATTGGTACAGGTGTTCTTTTTGCTTTCACCTATGGACTTGTACAGTTCGACAGAGGCAACTGGTAAGTGTTTCAGGGTGCATGAATCAGCAGTTGGTCAGTCAAATTTTGAGTGGAACTGTTTGACATACCCAGACGGATTTTTAAAAATTGCTCAGTCAGAAAATATCATTCAGTGTTTTTCTTGTTTCCTTAAAAAATTTAGTGACTGGACTTGGGATCAGGAAAAGAGACTAGGGATAAGAGAAGATCCAAAATACGTTACTTGTAGAAGATATAAAAGAGTCAAAGCAAAGAATGGTCAACAAGTATGCCTGTATAAAGGAGCAAACAATACCTATTCGCTTGTTGTTGAAGGGGAATGTCCAGTAGAGTTTCAATGTGAGTATGATCCAGATGGGGAAGAACCAAATATTGATTCTGTGGTAGATTCTCTTAATGAGAAATTTAAATGAAAACATTGGTCTTTATGCTAGTAATTCTTGAAGGGTCTGAAATATATGATGAAACAATTCAATATGGCAGTATTGACAAATGCAATTGGTATGCTGAAAAGATAAACTTCTATAATGAGAGACAAACAAGAAATACTTATTCTGCATACTGCAAACCAAAAGTAATTGAAAGGAGAGAAGATTGAGCCAAAAACAACTTGAAAAAGGATCAAAAATTGCTGAGAAACTTGATGCGAATGGAGATGGTATAGTTACAGACCAAGAGTTGATGAGAAAAGAACGCATGATACGTCTTGAGAACCAAGATAAAAAAGAAGACCAACAAAGATATATGGTTTGGTTTTCAGCAATATCAGTGACAGTATTCATAATTGTCTTGATGTTGCCTATTGTTCCTCTTGATCGCGTGGATCATTTAAGTAGCATTGCTAGCACATGGGTCATTAGTAATATGGGCATCATTGGTGCCTTCATTGCAAGCAATGCCTTTGCAAAAAAGGGAAATGGTGAAAATTAATTCTTGAAAAAAAAGTTTAAATTTTTTACCTTAAAAATAAAAAGGAAAAAAAATGAGCTTTGATGCAATGAATTGGGCGTCCAAACAGGATTGTCAAAACAGTACCAATAAACTTATTCTTCTCATGTTAGCAAATTATTCTGATGAGAATGATTCATCCTATCCATCATACAAACATCTTGCATCTCTTTGTTCTTGTACAGAGAGAACAGCAATGAGATCAATAGATTCACTCATACAGATGGGTCTAGTCAAAAAAGAGGGCAGATATACCCAAGATGGGAAACAGACCTCTAATCGTTTTATTTTGAATAGGGGTGACAAAATAAACATGGTGGGGGTGACAAAAACAACACCCAATACTATCAGAGATATACAAGGTTATAATGTCAGAAAAAACATTAAGAAGGATTATCCAGATTCTTTTGAGTCGTGGTGGAATCTATATCCAAGAAAGGATGGATCAAAAAGAAAAGCCTTTGAGATATGGAATAAAATCACAGACAAAGAATTGAGTATTGTTGAACTTTATCAAAAGACAGTACAATATCAGAAGTTGGTTTCAAACAAGGATAATAAATTTATTCCCCATGCCACAACATGGTTGAATCAAAGAAGATTTGAAACAGTGACTGAAAATAATAATAAAAAAATAAACTTAAATACAATTGCAGGATAAAAAATGAGACAAGAAATCAAAGAATTAGGAATTGACCTTAGTAATTATGGAATTGGAACATACAAGACAACTTGTCCAAGATGTTCACCAACACGAAAAAAGAAACATGATACTTGTTTATCAGTTACAGTTGATCATGAATATTTTGTTTTCAATTGTCATCACTGTAATTTTTCAGGTAAAAAGTTTTCAAATGAGAATCAGAGAAAGTATTCAAAGATTGTAGAACTACCCACAAAAAGAACTGTAGATGACACCACTCTTGAATGGTTTTCAAGGAGAGGTATATCCAGAGAAACAGTAGAATTTTTCAAAATATACAATGACTTTCAATCATTTGGAGAACAGAAAGAAAAATGTATTTGTTTCCCTTACTATTTCAACTATTCAGTGATAAATGTCAAATACAGAGCAAATGGAAAAAAATTTAAACAGATACAAGGTGCAAAGAGAAGTCTATTTAACTTTGACAACATAGATAAAGAATCCAAGGAGATCATATTTGTTGAGGGAGAGATGGATGTTATGGCAATGAAAGAAGCAACTATTGATTCTGTCTCACTTCCTGATGGAGCACCCTCTGATGCAAAGTTTAATCCAGAGGATAAGAGATTCCAAGCACTCAAGAATCATCCATTACTAGAGGAAATGGAAAAGATCATAATTGCAGTGGATAATGATTCCAGTGGGAAAGCATTGGAGATGGAACTTGCTCACAGATTTGGTAAGGACAAATGTTGGTATGTGGAATTTCCTGATGATTGCAAAGATGCAAATGAAACAATCATAAAATATGGAAAGGGTAAATTGAGAGAACTTGTTGATCAGGCAAAACCATATCCAATTGATGGTTTATATACTATCAAAGACTTTAGGAAAGATGTTTTTAACATCTATGATGGAAATGTAAAACAACCAATATCAACTGGTTTTCCAATGCTAGATGAAATCTACAAGGTAATGACAGGAACATTTAATCTTGTCACTGGTGTTCCTAATCATGGTAAATCTAATTTTATTGATCAACTTGCAATGAATCTTGCAAAAAGAGAAGGATGGAACTTTGCAATCTTTTCTCCAGAACATTCAACACCAATGCACATTAGAAGATTAGCAGAGAAGTATGTTGAGAAACCTTTTGATCATGGAATAAATGAACGAATGACAAAAGACGAACTGACAGAAGCACTCAACTTTTTAGATCATAAATTTTTCTTTGTAGAGAATACAGATGATATTCCAGACATTGATTGGATTCTTAAAAAAATGCGATCTGCTTGTATAAGAAATGGTGTGAAAGGAATTATTATTGATCCTTACAATGAGATAGCAGATGACAACTCATTGAGAGAAGATATTCACATAAGAAATTTAATATCTGCTTGTAAACAATTTTGCAGATCTCATGAGGTGGTAATATGGATGGTTGCACATCCACACAAAATGAGTAGAATAGATGGAGTTATTCCTGCTCCATCTCTATATGACGTATCAGGTGCGGCACACTGGAATAACATGGCAGATGTAGGTCTGGTGATCCATAGGGATTTTGAACAAAATGAAACAAACGTCATTACACGAAAGATCAGAGAGCAGGGACTTTATGGAACTATTGGAGTCAGAAAGTTTCATTATGATTTATCAAAACATATCTACATTGAAAAAAATGAGGAGATATAGGTGAATCATGGAAAACTGGGCAACTGAAAATTTTGAAACTGTAGAACTATCCAAACTCAAACCTTTTGAAAATAATTCAAGAGTTCATTCAGACCAACAAATAAAACAGATAGAAAATGCTATCACTGAATGGGGATGGACAATGCCTATATTGATTGATGAGGATTTTACGATCATAGCAGGACACGCAAGATATTCTGCGGCATCCAACTTGGGAATATTAAAAGTACCAACCCTGATGGCAAAGGGATGGACTCAAGAACAAAAAAGAGCATTTGTGATTGCAGATAATAGAATATCAGAAAACTCCACATGGGATATGGGTCTTTTACACTCAGAGTTGAAACAACTTGCTGATGGTGGATTTGATATAGATTTGACTGGTTTTGATGATTCCATGTTGTCAAACTTTCAACCTTCAAATATGCCATCAATGACAAATTTTGAAGTATCGCAAGATGACATTTATGAAGCAGAACAAAAACAAAATCAACTTGCAAGAAATGAGATACACACTCAAGAAGTCATTTGTCCTCATTGCATGAGATCATTTGAGATAAGTGGTAATAACTAGATGCAGATTATCATTTTAGCAATGAAAGAAAGACAAGCTTATGTTGATTATCTAAAAAATATTTTGCCAGATTCAATTGTATGTTTTGATGAAGAGAGAAGCGCAATGGCAACTTTTTTCAAAGGCATCAGAATCAGTCAAGATAAGCCAACAATATTTCTGGAAGATGATATTTTGTTGACAGAAAATTTCCAACAAAAAGCATCAGAGGTCATTTCTAATTTCCCAAATAAAATTATTCAATTCTTTTCAATGAGAAAAGCAGATATTGACGTTGGTAGTAGATGGGACAATACATTTACAATGAACCAATGTTTTTATCTTCCAACTGGTTATGGATCACAAATTATTAATTTTTATAATGGATATTGGACAGAAATAAATTTTGATGGTAACAGACCAACGTCAGCAAAAGATCTCATGATGCGTAAGTGGATGCAAAAAAGAAAAGAAAAATATTGGTTACACTGTCCATCTTTGGTTCAACATAGAGTCACAAAATCGTTGATAGATCCAAGAAGATCAAGCAAAAGACAAAGTTTTACATTTAAGGAGAAATAAATGGATTGGAAAAGAGAAACACCTTTAAGAGATGGCATGGTTGAAAATCCAGTGGTATATCATGAATATCTTGATTTTTCAGAGGAATTTTATCCAGAGGAAGAAGATTTATACAAAGTGTTCAAGAAACCAACAATTAATCTGATGACTTGGGGAAGAACACAAGGAAAGCTTGAAGATGATCCACATTGGATTGGAATGCAGTTTCAGAAAAGAAGAGTTCAACCACTTCATATTGATCCAAAATATCCAAGGTACTCACACCATTTGAAGTTCAGAGTTGATGATGGAATATTTGTAAAGGGTTTATCCAATGAACCACTGGAGATGAAAAGAGGTTTATTTTATATCCTTGATACTCATAGTCCCCATCAAGTTTACACAGCAAACATGAGAGCCACTTGGAATATAGCAGTTTCAATAGATTTTCATAAACCACATGATCCAAAAGAAGCAATTGAGAAATGTCTGAACTATGCAAGAGAAAAAGATTTTGTAATTGAATAATGAAGATTTATTTGAAACAAAATGTTTTTGATGCCGCACTTGACAGGACACGTTATCTTTTTGATGAATTTGAAAACATCATGGTTTGTATATCAGGTGGGAAAGATAGCACCATTGTTTATAATCTCTGTAAAATAATAGCAAAAGAAAAAAATAGATTACCACTTAAAGTTTTATTTGTTGATCAGGAAGCAGAATGGAAACTTGTTGTGGATCATGTCAGAGAGATAATGAATGATCCTGATGTTGAGCCATACTGGATTCAATGTCCCATATTATTGAAGAATGCTACATCTATTGGGGAGCCTTTTCTAAGATGTTGGGATGAGGGAAAAGATTGGATGAGGGAAAAAGAAGATATTGCCATCAAAGAAAATAAGTATGGCACAGAAAGATTTCATCCCTTGTGGGCAAATATTCTACGTTACTATTTCCCAAAGCAGAAAGCATGCTTCATTGTTGGCATGCGAGCAGAAGAAAGTCCCTCGCGCTTGACTGGTTTAGGGAGTGGCGTCACTTACAAGCACATAACTTGGGGAGCAAAAAAACACAAAGATCAATATAATTTTTATCCAATTTATGACTGGTCAATTCAAGATGTATGGAAAGCAATTCATGATAATGGGTGGAGTTATTGTAAAGTATATGATGAGTATTACAAAAAAGGAATCCCACTTAAGCAGATGCGTGTTTCAAACCTTCATCATGAGACAGCAACACATTCTCTCTTTTATCTGCATGAGTTAGAGGAAGATACTTGGGATAAGCTTGTCCTTAGATTGAAGGGAATCAATCAGACAAAGCATTTGAAAAAAAGTGATATGTTTCAGATAAAAGAATTGCCCCCCATGTTTAATGATTGGATAGAATACAGAAATTACTTAATAGATAATCTCACGACTTTTGATGAGCATAGAGAAAAATTCAGAAAGAAGTTTGCAAAGATGGATATTGATTTTGATGATATGCTTCTTAAAGAGGATATGTATAAAAGACAGTGCAACACAGTTTTAGCAAATGATATTGATTTCACAAAAATTGATACATGGACATCAAATCCCTTTGTTATTCGATATGTTGAATACAAGAGAGGATTAAAGACACACCTTAAACAACCAAGAGCATATGGCAAATACATTCCAGATGAGGGTTACTATGTCAATTGAAAATCATCCTATAAACAGAGTATTATGGATTCCCATAGAAAGAATACAAGCAAATAATTATAATCCTAATTCTGTAGCATCAACAGAAATGCGTCTTCTGTATGTGAGCATTCGTGAGGATGGCTACACACAACCAATTGTAACAATCTATGATGAGCAAATAGACAAGTATGTAATCATTGATGGGTTTCACAGATATTTTGTAGCAAAGAAAAACAAAGATATTCTGGAGTCAACAGAGGGAGCATTGCCAATAGTTGTTCTGGATAAAAGCATGAATGAGAGAATGGCATCAACTGTTAGACACAATAGAGCAAGAGGATCACACTCTATCAAGGGGATGTCCAACATGGTATTTGAGATGTTAGAGAATGGATGGGATGATGCAATGATATGTAATCATCTTGGAATGGAAGCAGATGAAATTGTAAGATTGAAACACATAACTGGTTTTAGCAAACTATTTGCAAATACTGAATACTCCAAATCTTGGCAGACAAAAAATCAACTGCTTCTCCAAAAATCTAATGAGAATACTTGATGGGTTTTCCTTTGAATCGCATTGGATAGTGACCACCAAATCCCATTGGTTTTGAATGTTCTGTATATCCAAGGGCATCCTCAAGAAACACTTTAGCTTTTGAAAAGTCCTTCTTGAAGAAATGTCTGTAACCATCTTCAATACCCTCATAGTATGGTTGAGGTGGCAAAGCAAAAGATGTTGAGTTCATAAGGTATGTTAGATATTCAGTTTTATCTTTTTGAAGTTTGACCTTGCGATATAGTCTTGGAACTCCCTCATATCTGTCTAAGTTATGTTCGCATTCCTCAGTAATATTCCATAACACGATTGGCACTCTGGCATCTTTGTCCTTGATGATGTCAGCAACTCCTCTGAATACAAGTCTCCACCCATCAAGATAGTATGCCCCCAAAGGTTTTGCATGGGGACACCTGACTGACATTTGATATTTGTTCATATTTGAACCATAAGCAATATATAACATTATGATAAATCTCTCTTTCTCTGTTCTAAGTAATTGATTGTTTCTTGATCTTGTTTGAAGTATAAACCAGTGTCTGTTTCTTGATTTTGGAAGAATCCAATTCTTGTCAAGAAATCTGCAAAGGTAGAATTCAATCTGATGTTTCTTGTAACTCTTCCCTGCTTGTTGAACTGGTCAGTTCTGTTGTCATAGAAATTCAAGATATCTTGATAGTGAAGTGTCTCAACAACATTACCATTTGTATCAATGAAATCCCAATTCCACTTTCTAGTTTTCAAACCCCAATTGTTTGACTCAAGAAGATTTCTAATATCAGAGAAAACTCTTGTTCCAGTTGGTCTTACATCAGCAACATTAAAGGAATTGGATGAAAGAGATGCTTCAATAAAACCAACTAGAAATTTGATCCAAGTGATGATCTTCTTGGGATTTGTTGTTCCAGAGTGATGTCTGAATTCAATTGTTTCTTGTCTTGAAAGAGATGCAAGATTTAACTTTGTGTATCGTGTGTCAACATTGTATCCAAGATCTGAAACTCTTGATCCATTGAATCTGTCCATCCAAGTATTGAATCTTTGTTGTGTCTTGTTTGACTGACACCATCTGTTTGAATTTCCTCTTCTGGATCTTGGGATGAATTCATCAATCTGATCTTCAAAGTCAATCCATCTCTTGTAAATCTTTTTGATTTCTTCAACTGACCATCCACCAACTTTTCCAATGTGGACATGAAGACCACAATTTCTGTCAATGTTGTCATCTATTCTGTCATTTATAACTGTGAACATTTCTTCTGCTTCGTCCAATCCTCTTTGACCTTTAAGAACTGGAGAAACTATTTCACCACCATTTCCTTCACCAGTAGAAAAATTGTAGTTAGTAGATACAGTTTGATCAGTTGTCACTTTCCATTGACTTGGTACTGAATGTCCATATCTTTCTAATCTCATTGGGATGGTTGAATTTGCTCTTACATGATCAACAAGTTCTCTAGTTGATACTCTTACGAATTCACTTTCAATTCCAAATGTTAGATTTTCAATTAAGTTTGTCATTTTTTTTCCTTTTCTTTCATCCTTATATATACAGAATACAGCATAAAATCAGGAATGTCAACAGGTAAACAATAGAAAAATGCAATTATTTACACTTTTTTTTGATGTTTATGTATTGACAATCAATTTTTTGTCCCTTATTTTAAAGGAGATGCGAATAATAAATAAGGAAAGAAAATGATTACAAAGATTGTAACTGGTTACTTGATTGACCCTTGGGAACATAAGGTTGAGAAAGTAACGCTACCAAACAACAACAACGAAAAAATATATGAGTTGATAGGTGCTAGACCATTTGAAGTTGTCAGTGTAAACAAAAAAATGGATGGCATATTTGTAGATGAAGAGGGACTTTATCGTGAGATGAAATGCCCTTGGTTGCTCTCCACAGATTGGGGAAAACAAGCGCTTGTCAACAGAGGATTGATGCTTGGTGTAGATCAAGATGGACAATCTATATCCCCAAAAGAAAGTCTGAAGAAATTTATGGAAAGAGTTCAGTTTGGAGAAGATGCTTTCCAAGGTTTTCTGAACAAGGAAGTTTTCAAAGATTACAAACCAGAGATTATATATGAAGAGATATATGGAAAGGGATCAGATGACAATCAGAAGAATTGATATGGCAATTCATATCCAAGAGATATGTGCTTTAAATAACATCAAGGTCAATTACCAGAGCATAGATGATGCGGAACCTCGTTACTGGGCAAATCCAAGAAAAAGAGAAATCCAGATACGACCAACAAAAAATACTGGCTACTATGTTTCTGCTCTTCATGAGATAGGACACATCATTGGAGACAATCAAGATCTGGATAGAGTTGGTCAAGAACTGTGGGCATGGATATATGCAAAAGAAACTGCCATAGTGTGGACTCCCACTGCTGAGAAGATAATGAGAGAATCTATGGATTCCTATGGATGGAAACAAAGAGACAAAAAAATTTGGGAGAGTCAAGGTGAAGAATTTAAATACATTGTTTGCTAAATGGATTGTGTCTTACCAAGCATGGATACAGAATAGAAAAAACAAAAAACAGATAGACTCAATCAATGCTCTTAATAAAAAGATAGTAGAGTATGATCTTAGATTTTTAGAAAATCCATTGATACATATCCCCAAGAAAAGTAAAACAAAGATAGACAATAACAACTAAGAGAGTTGTCTTTGCTAATTCTCTGAGATAGTGTGGAAACAGTGTGGAAAGTGTGTGGGTTAATGTAAAGATAGTTTTTCTGTAAACTTAAATTCTTCCCCTTGATACTTATCAATTTCATGTGCCATGGTCTTCATCATGCTGACTATCATCGTTTTGTCAAAGTCATATAAATCTAGCATCAAACACACCAGTGACATGAATTCTTTGGGGTTTACTGTCTCTGGACAAGATTGAATAAATTTTTCTACTTGATTTTTGCTCAATGTGTGTTTTTTATTAGGTATATACATTTCATGCTCCAATTGGGATAACGACAGTATAACATGGTTCAACGTAAAAAAAATTATTTATCATCAGAAAAGTGGATGGAAATAAGAAATGCTTACGTCCAAGGACAAGAAAATGCTCAGGGACAACGCATATATCCAACCATAGAACAGTTAGCAAAATCTTATGATATCCACTGGAACACAATCCATAGGAGATCAAAGTCTGAGAATTGGAAAGACGAAAGAGAGATATTTGAAGCTAAGATGCTCAAAGACATAGATAGCAAGAAGAGAAAACAAATGATTGAACAGTCAGTTCAGTTTGATTTTGACAGCTTGCGACTTGCTAGGTCACTCCAAGCAACCATAGCAAATGTCCTCACAATTGATAATGAGAAAGCACAACAGTTGAAAATGCGTCAGAACCTTGATGAAAAAGAAAAAAAAGACTTGAAACCAATACATCTTCTCAAGGGTGCTGAGATAAATAGTTTGGCAATGGCTTTAGAGAAAGCACAGAAAGTAGGGAGACTAGCATTTGGAGAATCAACTGAGAATGCCACAATCACAACCTCTGAGCAGTCATCAGCAAAAGAACTTGCAGATGCTTACACAGAAATCCAAAAACTTTTTTCACCAACAAAGAGTCGCACACAAAGCGTACATTGATTGGGCAAGTCATAACAGCAGAGAGAACCAAAGAACACCCAATGGAGATTGGGGAACTTGGTTAATACTTGCAGGAAGAGGATGGGGGAAGACAAGAACTGGTGCTGAAGATATAATCCATTTTGCTTTACACAATGAGAATGTTGTATGTGCTGTAGTTGCTCCAACTGGTGGAGATCTCAGGAGAGTTTGTTTTGAAGGGATCAGTGGTCTTTTATCGTGTATACCAGATGATTGTTATTGGAAAGGTAACAGAAAGTCATTCAATAGATCAACATATGAGATTCATTTGTACAATGGTTCAAAGATTCAAGGGTTCGCGGCTATTGAACCAGACAGATTGAGGGGCGCTCAGTTTCACAGAGCATGGTGTGATGAATTAGCCGCTTGGAGATATACAGATGCTTTTGATCAATTGATGTTTGGATTGAGACTAGGAGAAGATCCAAGATGTGTAATTACAACGACACCAAGACCAACACCACTGATTGTTGACTTAGTAAAGAGACAGGACAAAGATGTTTGGTTGACAAGGGGATCAACCTTTGAGAATGCTGATAACCTTGCTCCATCTGCTCTTGCACAACTGAAAGATAGATATGAGGGTACACAGCTAGGAAGACAAGAATTGTATGCAGAGGTTCTTGATTCTCTTGATGGTGCTTTGTGGAATTACTCAATGATAGAGTCTTGTAGAATCAACAAAGAGCAACTCCCAGAGATGCAAAGAGTTGTTGTTGCAATAGATCCTGCTGTCACCTCAAATGAATCAAGTGATGAAACAGGAATAATTGTTGTTGGCAAATGCTCAAATAATCGTTATTATGTCCTTGATGATAGTTCTGGTAAGTTAAGTGCAGACACTTGGGCAAGAAAAGCCATTGATTTATTCTATCAATATGATGCTGATAGGATTGTAGCAGAAACAAACAATGGTGGGGATCTTGTAGAAAGGTTGTTAAGAAGTATAGACAACTCTGTTCCATACAAGTCTGTTCATGCTACTAGAGGAAAAATGGTACGGGCAGAGCCTATATCAGCATTGTATGAACAAAAAAAGGTTTGCCATGTTGGTATATTGTCAAAGTTGGAAGATCAGATGACTAGCTACACTGGTTTGAAAGGATCTTCCCCTGATAGATTAGATGCTCTTGTTTGGGGTCTAACAGAAATATCACGATCATCTGGAAATGCGAATTGGAGGATTAGCTAATGGCTGTGCAAAAAATCACAGATATGACAGCAATAACTGGATCAAACACAGCATCAGACGATTTGTTTCTTGTGATTGATGCAAGTTCAAACCAAGCAAAAAAGATTACCAGAGCAGAACTTAACAATGCAATTGAACAAGATGTATTAGCATCTATAGATGTTACCACAGCAAATATTGATGGTGGTACTATAGATGGAACAACAATTGGTGGGACAACTCCTGCTTCTGGTACATTCTCAACTCTTCAAGTTGATAACTTTACCCTGAATGGGACAGAACTTGATCTATCATCAGGGGATTTCACTTTAGATGTTGCAGGGGACATTTCCCTTGACGCAGATGGTGGAGACATCTTTCTTAAAGATGCAGGAACAACATTTGGTGAATTTACAAACTCATCAACAGATTTTGTAGTAAAATCAACCACATCTGACAAGGACATAATATTCAAAGGAAATGATGGTGGTTCAGAGATTTCAGCACTCACTCTTGATATGTCAGAGGCAGGAAACGCATCATTCAATGGAACTGTCACTGCAAATGCAGGATTGAAAGCAGATAACATTACAATTGATGGAACAGAGATTGATCTTAGTTCTGGTGATCTTACCCTTGACGTAGCAGGAGATATTGTTCTGGATGCTGATGGGGGTGACGTTATTTTTAAGGATGATGGCACAACTTTTGGAAGTGCAACAAACACATCAGGAAATCTTATTCTCAAATCAGGTACAACAACAGCACTGACATTCAGTGGTGCAAATTTAACAACAGCAGGGACACTTGGAACAACATCACACCTGACAGTTGGTTCACAGTTAAGAATGCCAGATAATACATCTGGAAAGATATTAGTGGGTGATGGGACGAGCTATCAAGAAGTTGCTGTATCTGGAGATGTCACGATTGCTTCTAATGGTGCTGTCACTATTGCAAGTTCATCTGTTACAAACGCAATGCTTGCAGGATCAATAGCAGATAGCAATCTCTCAACAATTTCTACTGCAAACAAGGTGGACATTGGTGCTTTGGATATAGATGGAGCAACTGACATTGGAGCAGATCTTGTCAATGCTGATCTGATTATTGTGGATGATGGTGCCAATGGCACAGAGAGAAAAGCAACTTTCACCAGAGTAAAGAAACTTATTTACTCAGGATTATCAAGTGATTTGACTGCAAGTGACTCAGGGGCTGTTACTGTAGCTAATGGGGCTATAACCACTGCAAAGATAGGAGCAGATGCTGTTGATGGAACAAAGATAGCTGATGACAGTATAGACAGTGAACATATTGTGGATGGATCAGTGGACACAGCACACATTGCTGATTCCAACGTAACAACAGCAAAAATTGCTGACAGTAATGTGACCACAGCAAAGATAGCAGATTCAAATGTTACCACTGCAAAAATAAATGACAGTGCAGTGACAAACGCAAAATTGGCAGGGAGTATTGCAGATTCTAAACTTAATACCATTACAACAGCAGGAAAAGTAGATATTGGATCATTAGAGATTGATGGTGCTACTGATATAGGTGCTGACTTGGTAGATGCAGACTTGTTGATAGTAGATGATGGAGCAAATGGAACTGAACGTAAATCTACATTCACAAGGGTAAAAAAATATATAAACTCTGCAATTTCTGGTGATGCGACTGTTTCTGACAGTGGTGTATTAACCATAGTAAATGACGCAGTAGAGCAATCAATGATAGCAGATGATGCTGTAGGTGCTGATCAGTTAGCATCAAGTGCAGTGGTCACTGCATCCATAGTGGATGATAATGTCACGACAGCAAAGATTGCTGATCTCAATGTTACAACTGGTAAAATTGCTAACAACGCTGTCACAGCAGGGAAAATAGCTAATAACACAATCACATCCTCCCAAGTTGATTCGTCTATTGTTACACCCACTGCGACCCAAAACCTGACCAACAAAACACTATTTCCAAGATTTGGTACAGCATCAAGTCCTGTGGTCTTTACTGTGACAGTGGCAAGTAAAACGTCAGCACATCCATATAATGGTGATGGTAGCTCGTTGGGTTATTATATCAATGGGATTGAAGCTCCTGCTATTCTTTTTAATGGTGTAGATGATACAACATCAAACAGTGAATACGTTTATAAGTTTGATCAGTCAGACAGCAGTAATAGTGGACACCCATTGCGATTTTACTTAGATGCAAACAAGTCAACTGCTTTTAATACAGATGTTTCAACTTCAGGAACGCCAGGCAGTTCTGGAGCATTTACTCTTATTAAAGTTTCAGAAAACACACCAAACATTCTTTATTATCAATGTTCTTCCCATGCTTATATGGGGAATCATGCAGTTGCAACTACTAGTACATTTTCAAAAGGTGGTAACTTAATTCAAATGCCAAGTAGTGCAGGAACGCTAGTGGGGTCTGGTGATAGTGGCACAGTGACAAATACAATGTTAGCAGGATCAATTGCTAATAGTAAACTGTCCAACTCAGCAGTCAATTTTGGTGGTGTCTCCGTTTCCCTAGGATCAAGTGACACCACACCAGCTTTTGATTTACAAGATGCTACAGGACTTCCAACATCATCTCTTACAGGAACAATATCAAACTCTCAACTTGCTACGATCACTACAGCAGACAAGGTATCAGGAGCATCCATACAAATTGATGGAGCAACAGATGGAACATCTATCACTGTAGCAGATGCAGACAAATTTCTTGTAGATGACAACGGAACAACAAAATATGTAAATGCTTCTCAGATTTCAACATACATCAGTTCTGGTCAGGTGACATTTAGTAATACTGGAACATTTACCAACAAGACCTTTGATGCAAATGGAACAGGAAACAGCATATCAAATCTTGAGGTAGCTGATTTTGCTTCTGGAGTTGTGGACACAGACATTGCAAGTGTTTCTGGAAGTGATGACACATTAGCAAGTGCAAAAGCAATCAAAGCCTATGTAGATGCACAAGCAAACGTCACAGGAACAGTCACACTTAATGGAACACAAACAATTACCAATAAGACAATAGATGCAGACAACAACACATTATCCAATATAGAAGTAGACAATCTCAAGTCAGGGGTGCTAGATACAGATATTAGTTCTGTTTCTGGTAGTGACGATACTTTGGCATCTGCAAAAGCTATCAAAACATATGTTGACTCACAGACTGGAAGTGGTGCAACAGCAGGATTTGCAATTGCAATGGCAGTTGCTTTATAAGGAGAACGAATGGCACAGGACTTTGAAAGAGCATTTGCACGAAACGTAGGCACATCAGCAGTTACTATTTTAACCAGTAATTCAGATGACACAGTTGTGGGAATGAGTTTGGCAAATGTATCCACCTCACAAGTAACAGTAGATGTATTCGTTACATCAGGGGGTAACAACTATTATTGGATAAAGAATGCTCCAATTCCCTCTGGTTCAGCCTTAGAAGTCATCTCACAGGGTGGTAAGAAGGTTTTACAGACAGGAGATGCACTGAAGGTACAATCCAACACAGCAAGCTCTGTGGATGTCTGGACAAGTTTTGTTGATGCTATCAGTACATAGGGGAAGTCATGTCATACATTGGAAATAATACTGTTCCTGCAAATTTTCAGACAATACCATCAGTACAGAGATTTAATGGTAATGGGTCAACAACAGCATTCACTTTGACAAACAAAATTGGTTTGGTTCAAGATATTATGGTGTCAGTGGATGGTGTTATACAGGACACAAGTGCTTATACGATTGCATCAGATGGGACAACCCTTACATTCTCAGAAGCACCATCATCAGGAACAGGGAATATTTTTGTTAATTTTATGGCATTGGCAAATGATTCTGTAGTTCCAGAAGAAACATTTAGGGGAAGATTTAAAGCAGATGGTATCTTTAGAGTAAACAATCAGACATTAAGTAATGATACAACTATATTAGCAACAGAGAACGCATCAACAACAGGCCCATTAACTGTGGCATCAGGAGTGACTCTAAACGTAAACTCAGGGGGTAATCTAGCAATCATATGAGCAATCTTCTAGTACAGAATATAAAGCATACGAATAATACAACATCTATGACAGTTGATAGTAGTGGTAGAGTTTTAACTCCAACGATTCCTGCTTTTTGGGCTTACTCAGATTCAGATAATGTTTCAACATCAGATACGGCTATTGTTTTTAATTTTACAGATTTAAATAATGGAAATCATTACAGCACTTCAACAGGTAGATTTACAGCACCAGTTGCAGGAATTTATGAGTTTAGTGTTCAAGCTCTTTTTCGAAAAACTAGTGTAGCAGGAGGTAGTGGAGAACTTACGCTTTATAAAAACGGAAGCAATGTGAGTACTAGAGGTCTTGCATATAGTGGACATGGAGATGCTGATACCAATCATCATAATGTCCACTTTATTTATAGAGTGAGTCTTAGTGCAAGTGATTACGTTCAGCCTTTTACGGATAATTTGAGTTCTGGATGTAATTTTTACCTTAATAATAAACTAGCATACTTTACTGGACGTTTAATAGGATAAGACAATGAGTACATTAAGAGTAGACAGCATACGAGGACAGACAGCAGATGGCACGA
>CAACVD010000058.1_pt1 | contig 42533 bp, 63 predicted proteins | sample 2381771 | NCBI WGS metagenome assembly CAACVD01 (sample SAMEA5211965, study PRJEB30684) | marine metagenome | biome: Marine; feature: Epipelagic; material: Water | collected 2015-10-15 | depth 15 m
GCTACATAGTTACCTGTAGTATGTGTGCTCAATGTAATTAAATTATTTAATGATGTAGCTCCTATACCACCATTAGCTACTGGTAATGTTCCAGTAACATCTGCTGCAAGGTCTATTGCATTTCTTGTAATTGTTTGTCCACTAATTGTAATATAGTCTAGTGAACCACTCAAAGAAACATTAGTACTATTATCTGTACCAGCTGCGTCTACTCCTATTGTACTTCTTACTGCTGCAGCATCTGCATCATCTACAATAGTTTTACCAAAAGCTGATATAGTAGTATTAGCAGGTAAAGCAAATGTTTTTAAATCTGCATCTACTTCACTGTCCATAAGAGCACCAGCTGAAGTTACGTTTGCAGTATCTGTTACATCAGCTCCATCTTCAACATTTAAATCACTTCTCATTTCAGCTGCAGTTCTACCTTCTACTGATGTACCATCAATTTTTAGAAAATCATTATCAGAAACTGCTGCGTTAGCAACTAAAACATTACCATTAGAAATACCTGAAGTAAGTCCTTTTACAAATGAAAGGTTAGAAACTTCTGAGTCCATCAACGCACCAGCTGCAGTTACATTGGTTGCATCAGTTACATCTGCACTAGATTCAATACCATTTAATTTAGTATGGTCATCATCTGTAAATACATTAGAGTCAGTTGCAGCTTCAACAGCTGTTCTAACCTCAGCATTAGATAATTGTGTGTTAGTGTCAGTTGATGCTATTGTTATTACACCACCAGATTCTGACAAAGTAATATTACTTCCTTTTTTAAATCTTAATGTTTCTGATGCACCTAATGTTTCATTAGCACTATCATCGCCATTTGTATCTACTTCTACTGTTCTAACTGCACTAATTTTAGAATCTAATTGTGTTTGTATATTAGAAGTAACACCATCTAAGTAGTCAAACTCAGTGGCAGTAACACCAGTTGCATGTAATGTATCTAAATAATTTAATTCAGTTACACTACCAGTATAACCATCTAATACATTTAGTTCTGCTACAGTTACAGTAGCTCCATCTAATATGTTTAATTCAGCTGCTGTAGCAGTAATAGCAGTACCACCATACTGCAACGTACCTGCTCCTGTAATATTAACAGCTGCTGAGCTAAGTTGTAATATACTAGATGTACCTTCGCCATCTTCTACTGCTCTCAGTGTTGAATCTATACCACTATTACTATTTGATACTTGTAATAAATCTTTATATGATTGCGATACTTTTCTGTTTGTCAACGTTGCCATGTTTTACCTCAAGTCTGCTGGAACAACCGCTCTTGTCCCACCTGTTTTATCTCTTCTCTTTGCTCCAAATCTTCTTACTAATCTATCATAATCTCTCATACAAGCTTGAGAAGCTGCTGATTTTATCTGTGCTAGCTGTGGATTATTAGTAGAAGCAGCTTTATCCATCAATGCTTTTCCTTTCACAAAAGCTATTATAGCAGGGTGTAATGCATTATCTATCTCTATTTCTTGAGTCATATCAGTATATTCATCTGGTTCTGCGTAGTAAGATATTAAAAAACCATTTGAAATAGTATTGCCAGTTCCTAATTGAACTGCTTTCAATGCACCTCTACCTGTCTCAGTTGTACCACCATCACCTTCGATAGTAGCGATAGCTATTTTATCTCCCTCTATCCACCAAGCAAAGGTGTCAGAAGGGTCTTTATATGTACTACTTATTGCTGCCATAATTACTCCGTATGTGTTATTTTTATGTCTTGATTTGACAATCTAGGTATTCTAATATATTCACCAGCATCATTTAAAACACTGCATCTAAATACCTTGTTTATTGTAACTGCTCTATCATCTGCTAACCCATACCACAATTGATTGTGAGCTAAGTCAGCTTTTGCATATTCAGTCTTTAAATTATATTGTCCTAAATCTACCAAAGCTTCATTTATTAAATTCTTTACATAATTCTCAGATACACCAGGTACTGCTTGTAGTACTCTTGAATATATCTTTTTACCATTAAATTCTATTGCTGCCACTATAAGTCCTCCCAGTTGCTATTTACATCTTGCCACATTACATTACCATCATTCCATAAACTAAATTGTTCTATTACTTCTCTATATATTGTACTTACAGGTATTGTAAGTTTTCTTAAGGTTGTACTTAAGAAGTTCTGAGATGTTACTTTTGTCCAGCTTGTTTTTACACTCATCGTCTATCTGGTAGCTCCTTCTCTACATATAGCTTATCTAACCCTAGTAACTGTATCTTTTCTTTGTATTGTGCATCAATAACATTGTATTGTGCAATCAAAGAACCTACTAATTCTGGGTCTTCATCTATGTTTGCATCTTTAATTTTATATGCCTGAGCACTTCTTGCTGCGTATAAAACAACAACACATTCAGCCTCATCTGGAATATCATCTATAGAACTATCACCGTGTGCTACAGTTATACCTGTATCAACATATAATACCATGCTATCAGAAGTAGCAGCACTACTTGGAAAGGTTTGTATAGCATTATCAAATACTATATATGCAGGGTCGCTTGTAGTAGCAGCTTCCATATAATCTGTATCTTCTACTTTTCCTAATAGTTGTGGACTTAATTTTCTACAAGGCATAAACCTATCACTATTAGAAGCATCTTTTCTTAATACTTCAAAAATACGTTTACCTTGAGATGTAGTAGTATTAGTAAAGAGTTCTTTTTCTGTTATTCTTTCTAATTTATCAGTAGGTAATGCTTCTAAAACTAATCTAGCACCATCAGTCAACCACTGAGTAAGTGCATTGTCATCACCTATACCTGCTACATAGTCTTCTACTTGTGCTTTAAATGTTGCCATTATTTACCTTGTCCTCTATATTTTTTAACATAATACTTTTTACTGGTTTTAGTTCCATATTTAGTATTCACACTATTGCCTTGTCTTGTTTTCTTTTTACCGTTAGTATGTCTAACTTGAGTTCCAAAGATAGCTCTTCTCATTATCCTCTTCTAGCTTTCTTTCCATCTCTTTTAGCAAAAGTCTTAACATTGGTTGGTTTACCACCAACTCCTTGTTTTTTTGCTCTTTTTCTACTTACTGCACTTCTTATTTGTGCTTTAGTCATTCTAGCAGCCTTTGCTGCTGGTACACATTTTGGGTATTTTCTTTTACTTCCTTTTGCAGATTTACGTCCACACTTCTTAAATCCTCCACCTTTTTTAGGAGAACCAATGTCTACCCAATCTTCTTTGAACCATTTTTTTAAACCACCTTCAGCCATTACTTGCCTTTTCTGTATCCACCGCCACGTTTTTTATACTCTCTAACTAACCAAGCGTTTGCATACGCAGAAGGATATACATCAAACTTACGTTTTGCTGCTGCCTTTACTCTAGAATAAAGAGCTTTATTTGTTGGTATATTTTTAGCCATTACTTACCTCTGTGAGTTTTTACTACTGGTAGATTCATTGTTAATGAAGAACCCTTGTGCTTTTTATATCCGCCTCTAGGATTTTTCATTAAAGACATTTTACTGCCTTTTTTCATAAAGTGATAACCTTTAGGTGCTTTTACTTTCATTATTTTTTCTTACCCTTTTTCATCATCTTTTTCTTTTTTACGCCTTTTTTCATAGTCTTCTTTTTTTTCTTTTTCATTCCGCCATGATACATTACATTACCCTTATTCCCTTCCCACGTGGTGTGGGTTTTGCGTTTTTCTTACTTTCTCTCATTTTCTTAATACCATCATCATATGATATACTATTAAAATCTATTTGGTCTTTTCTAATTGCTGTTGCAAAAGAATTGTTTTCTCTTATAACAAAATTAGTATTCCATTTATTTGGGTTTGCTCTTTTGCCACAACAAGGGCAGTTGAACATACCTTCAGGATTTGGCTCATTACAATGCTGACAATTAGCCATTATACTTTAGTAATTATAATAAATGCAACTCTAGTTCTATCTAACATAACTGCGTTTGTAGCTACAAGCTTTGCGTCATCGATAGTTTCTATATAATCATTAATTTCTTTAGCTAAAGAGCCACTTACAGTACTTGCGTCTGGGCTTATATCATTAATAATAACTTTTGTTACAGTGTCAAAATTTGCCATTTTATTCTCCTATTGTTTAAAATTCTTTATAGGTTTCGGAGTGGGTTAGCCCCACTCCATAGTACCTAATAACTATATTATGATGTTTGAATACCGTTGTTAATACCACTAAATGCAAGACCGTAGTACTCTCCGTTCCAATACATAAGTTCTACCATATCTCCTCTTTGAGCAGTTGTGTCTAGAATTACGTTAGAAACTTGAGTTCCAGCAGTTGAATTAGCAGCGTCTCCGCCAGCATCTTTGTTTACCAATGAAATGATAGCACTTCCTGCTGCAATTGTAATATCAGCTGTAGGTGTTTCTTCATGTACAATAAATTTGTACACTGCTCCATTTTGACCTAGAGCAGCTGTAGGTAGAGTAATTTCATAAGCTCCACCTTCTGAAGAACACATAAAGACTTTACCTGAGTCTTTTTCTTCTAGCGTTTTTGCAGCAGTGATGTGTTCTACATTTGATAGTAAACCACCAGCACCACTATTTTTTTCTAATAATGCACCTTTAGCCATTTTATAATCCCTCCACATTGTATAGAGCGTGACATTCAGGTAGTGTGATTTCAAGACCAGCTTCAGTCATAATCATGTCTTTTCTTAAATCCTCATCCGCATTTTGTACGTTTGTCATGATTTGAGTGTCACGATTTAAACCGTTACCGACTAATGGTCTGTATGCCAATTTAGACATGTCAGCCATAAGCATGAATCCACTAGCGATACCTCTAAATAGAGGCTCTTTCACTAAGAACATAGAACCGTGGATAGTATTGATTTCCATTAACTGGTGACCAAACTGTCCTGATACGTTATCCATGTTAACTCTGTATGGTCCATTTGCATGTCCAACAGAAGCGTCAATGAAAGCACCGTCGCCCATTTTGTTAAAGAATGTAATTACTGGCAAAGAAGCTAGTACAAGTTTTTCACTTGCTCCACCTCTTGCTGGGTCAAAGATAACCTCTAAGTCAGCAAGTAATCTATCATATGTAAGTTCTGCTTGAGCTACACTTCTGTAGTATGCATTACCTGAATCATATGAAAATGCTGAGTTATCTGTAATTGGATTTACATTTTTTACAATGTGTCCAACTAGACCTTCAGTGTATTGTACTCCGTTCACACGAGCTTTCTGTCCAAAAAGCATAGCTCTTTCGATGTCAACTTTGTGTTCACGTAATTTTTGAGCCCAAATTCTATCGAATTCGTTCTCGTAGCCACGATATCTTGTGGCTATTGCTGTGTTGGTTAATTCACAAGCTGTTTTAAAGATTTGAGTATAACCAAAGTCATCTTCAATTGTATCTGAGAAAGTATCAGGTGAACCTGTTCCTTCTTCGAATGATGTACCAACGATTTGACATCCGTCATTATCTGATAATACATTATATCCAGAAACGTTTGAATTTGATACGTCAACAATTCTACCTGAGAAGGTAGTGTTTGCTGATTGTACGTTTGGTGAAGACTCAACTCTAACTAAAACTTGTCCATAACCAGCTGTTGAATCAACAGATGCAACCGCTATAACCATTCCTTTTGTAAGGAATCCGATAGCAGCTCCAGCTCCGTCGTCAACTGTAAAGTCATATAAAGTACCTGCAGCTACAGCACTTCCGCCATTGACGTTTGCTGCTAAGCTAAAGTTTCTTGCAGTATAGTTAGTTACAGTTCTGTTTTCTAAATATCTAAAAACAGAATCATCTGTAGCTTCTTTTGCAACCTGACTTAGATAGACGAAAAAAGGTGACTCCTCTGGCATGAGTTCTGCAACTCTATCAGAGAAATCATATAAACGTCTAACGTCGGGTCTTTGTCCTATACCAGCATCTTTTGCTACTGCGGTAATTTGGGAAGACTTTAATTGTCCTTGATTAAAAGCCATTTTATTTACCTCTTAGTTAGTTATTTAGCTATTCTACTTCTCTTATTGGCTCCCATAATTCTACTCCATACTTGTTCATCTTCAGAAGGTTGAGGTTGTTCCCCACCTTGAAGTACGCCAGCTGGTTTAGGTATTGATTTTGTTTTTTTAACAGTTTCTAAGTTTTCACTTTGTTTAGCACCTTTGCCTTCTCCTTCTTTCCACACTTTAATAAGTGTTTCAATAGGTAGATTAGCTTTTGGTGTAGTAGCAAATTGTAGAAACTTTTCCGCATCATCTGTACCTAAGTTATGCTTGCTTACAAGTTCTGTCTTTAAATTATTCATCGCCATTTGATTTTGTAGTTTAGCTAGTTCATTATCTACTGTTTCATGTACAAGCTTTTTCTCTTGACTTACTCTAAATTTGTAAGAATCTGAGTCTGGCTTGTAGTAGGCGTCCCAAGGGTCAAAGTTATCTGGAGTTGTACTTCCTTCCATACCTTTGTCCTCAACCGATTCTCCTGAAAGTCCTTTTTCAATTACATCAACTAGCTCTGGTTTATCACTAAGAGCTTGTTTTAAGTTCATCAAATCACTACTATCTTGTTTTAAGTTTTCGTGTTCTGCAACTTTTTTATCGTACATTGATTGAAACTTTTTAGCTTCTTGTTCCCAATCGACAGCTTCAGATGCTTCAACACCTTCTTCCTGAGCAGGTTCTTGCAATACAACTTCTTGTTCTACTGTAGATTCTACTATTGGGTCTCTCTGTTCAACCTGTTGTTGTTCTTGTTCTTTTGCCATATTTGTTTTCTCCTCCCGTGATTTAGTCTAAGACTCTGAACCACAGATTATTTTTCTTCTTCCTCCATATTATCAGACATACGGTCAACTAAGTTACCCAATTCCATCACCTTTTGTCTTTCTTTTAACTTAGTAGCAGTAGAGATTTCATTCAAATTAGATTTGAACTTCTCAACTTCTGTACGTTTTCTAGCAGATACCTGCTCACGTTCAGATGTTTGTAAATCACCACTAAGCTTCTTCACTTGATTTTCAAGTTGTGTGATATATGATTGCATTTGTGCCATACGTCCTTTTCTTTGAAGGACACCTTCTTTGTCAAAGATTTCAGTTTTCTTTAAAACCTCGACATCATCTACCAGTCCAAGTTTATACGCATCAAGATACATGTTGTATTCAGATACCTTGTTGCTAGGTAAAGTTGAACCTGATATAATGCGAATGTCATGTTGTCCTAATTGAATATCATTTTCAATAGTCAACAATGCATTGCTTTTATCATCATACAATCTCATATTTACTGAAAACTCAGAAATATCGTTATTTGGTTGTACAATTCTAAATGTTTTTGCATATCTATAATGGTCTTTAGCTAAGTTGTAAACAACTTGTCCTACCATTGCTAGACTTGCTTCAATATCTCTTAACTTTGATTTACCTCTAGACTCACCCATTTCAGATAAAAGCATTGTACCTCTAACTGTTTCTGGTGCATTGTCTCCTCGGAACCCTTGTAATAGTTCAGGTATACCAAAATTTAAATCTATATACTTCTCAACTCTGTCTATTAAATAGTAAAACTCACTAGTTAATGGTGCAGGTTGAGGAAAATAAGGGTTACCAAACTCTGGATTATATTCTATAACCGCATTTGGATTAGCCCAATCTTTTTCTAATTGACTAATATTATCTACACTACCCTCTGGTACTAATAATTTTAGACCAGCAGCAGACTGAGCGTGTGACAAGGTTAGAGAAAATAACTTATTTAAAAGTCTTTGTGAATCTTTAACCTTGTTCACGTCTGATTTCGGATAGGGAGTATTAGTCCAAATGTTCGTAAATGGAACAATTGGATAGATATCAGTGTTTAGAATACGCTCATATAATAAAGTATCTCCAACGCTACTGCATTGTGCAATTCTTGTTTGCATTATTTCTTCTATCTCTATAGCACCATTCTCTATAGCTTTTATATTTTCTTCTTCTTGTATAATCTGTATGTATACTTCAGGGTCAACAATCTTTTCTGCCCCAGTAACAGTATTAAACAATCTATAGTATGGTACTCTTACTTTGTAAAATCTATCAAGTATTTGATATTTTTGATTTACATAGTAATCTAAATTCTTTGCTTCATCAGGAGTTATAGCACTATTTGAGTTTTTTAACGTTGAAGAAGGATAGTCTTCTCCATACAGTGAATCTATACCACCTTCAATATCATCAATAACTTCTTCTAAGTCTGGATACAAATCTAACATTTGTTGTTTTGTTAGAAATGTAGAAAGAATAATACCAGAAGCATCATTAAAAAATCTATCTCTAGAAGCTGGGTCTACATAAACACGAAAAGGGTCAACGTGAGTATATTTAACTTCACCTCTACCATAATCAGCTTCAGGGTCTAAATACGCATACATATATCCAAGTCCAGTAACAGCATAGTCATGTACTACTTGTTTAAAATTACTATCACCATTTGATATATCCCAAATATATTCTAATATTGTTTTCCAAACATTAGCTATTTTATTGTCAGAATCCTCTCTAGCAATAACAGAAAACTTTGCTGGTCTTGCTGTTAGTAAAGATTTTAACTTATCAACAGCAGCATAGATTCTATCTATAACAAAATCTGCTTGTCCAACAGCTTGTAAAGCTTCAGACTCGTCAGATGAATAATGATTACCTAGTGTAAAATCCACAGCATTTCTAGCTTCTACATCCCAGTTTTGTCTAGCGTCTCTCCATCTTCTAAACAATTCTCTAGAAATTTGCGGTTTTGATTTATTGTCGTCGTATTTAGCCATAAACTCCCAATTTAATTTTTATATATAAAATAATATATTTTATTTACTTGAGTCAAGGAAAAAGTTAAGACTTTTGTCCAGTAACCCAGTTTATGACTCTTTTTGCACGACTTTCTTCGATTCTAGCTATATTCTCTCCAAGTTTCTCCGCACCTATAGCTGAACTTTTTGGTGGTTTTGCAGTCGTAACTGCATACCATAGACCATCTAGAAGGTCGTCGTTCTTACCTTTTGGAAATTCAAACATCTCGTCAACTAAAGCTATATGTTCTTTTTTTATAAATAACTTTCTACGATTTACAATAGGACAAAGCAAAGCTTCTAACCTATCTTCTTTTTTGATTCCGTGAGGTGGTCTAACACCCTGAGATAGTCCTGGAGCTAGTTTTCTATCTGAACCAGCTATTTGATTTACATAATCTTTTACTAATCCTTGAGCTCCTACCTTTTCAATATTCACTCTTCTTACAGGATTAAATTGTTTTGCATAGTCAACAATTCTTTTTGGCATATCATACAAAGGAGAGTGTTCTCTATAAAAATCTAATACATAAATATTTCTATCACTATCTATACCAATAACCATAATAACCTGATAGTCACTTCTTGCATTAGCTTCATAAGCTAAGTCAACACCAATGTATACGTTTAAAGGTATAGCAGATTCATCAACCATTAAATAATTGAATCCATTTCTATTTTCAAGATTACCTTGATAATAATTAATTCTATCAATGTGAAACTTTGCATTATCTACATCTCTAGCTTCATTTTGATATTCTTGAGCAAACTTATGTATAAGTCCCATCTCTGTAAAACGTCTTTTAATATCATCTAGCTTTTGTTTTGTAAAATAACTAGACCATAAAGGAACTCCATCTACTATTGCTTTTTTATATAATACATTCCAAGCTGATTGTCTACCTTCCTTTTCTGCTTGGATATATCCATCGTAAACTCCTTGTAGGAATGAATCGTAATGGACTATCGTACCAATAAGCCATATTGACCCTTCGTTTTCTTTTGAGTTTTCCAAAGCGGGTTCTACTGTTGACATTACCCATTCTTTTATCTCTCTCCTTCTATCTGGTGTTTTAGTATTTAATTCTGACTCAAAGTCATCAAGTATAATGTTTGTATATCTTAATCCTAGTTGAGAACGACCACGCAATCTTTGTGATGTACCTTTTGCTATAACCCTATCTCCTCTTGCAGTAGTAAATTCTTTCTCTGTCCACTTACTACCCTTTAAGTCACCAAAGTAGTATTGAAGTGCAGGATTTACATCTATATGGTTTTGTATGTACTTGATATGGTCAATAGCCTGAGATTGTTCTTCAGATACCCAAGCAATAAACTGTTTCTTTTCTGGTGGTGCAAAATACAACTGATATAGTAAAGCTGTTTTAGCTAGTGTTGACTTTGCATGTCCTCTAGGTAATATAATACAAACTCTTTTATCATCTCCTAAAAGTATATCACTAAGTTGATATTGGTAGGGTGCAGGAGCTGATTTCATAAAATCTTCTGGCAAAAACATTTGTCCAAAAGTAACTATATCTTTTTTTGCTAACTCTAACGCTTTTTCTTTTGCAGATAAGTCAGGTGGTATAATATTAAATTTATCTGGCTTCTTCGTATTCTTTTTCATATACCCTGTCCATCATTACAAGAGTTTTAGGTGATAACCAATCACCATCAGGAACTTCAGTAAACATACTAGTGTTCTGCCATAAAACAGGACCTGCTACATAAACCCAACACTTTTCTTTTTCTTTAGTGTCATCTAGTATTACATCTACTGTTGTTCTAATATACAATCCAGAATCTGTAGACTCATACTTGTCATACATTATTAAATCTTCTTTTGTAACATCTATAACTTCTACAACAGCTCCTTTGCCTTTTTCATTCTTTACAAGAGCTGGAAAGTTTCTATGTCCAGGAAAAACTAAACTAAAACCTTTTACTTTACCTGTTTTTTCGTAACCTCTTCTAAGTGTTCCATATACTGCTAATCTCATGCTTCTCCTGTTTGTCTTGGTAATCCTACATCTGTTAATTCAAACTCGTTATCATAAACACTAAGACAATTGAAACACTTTACGTGAGTACAATCTTTCTCGTCTTTATCCCAAACGTATATTGCAGTTTTATATAATCTATAGCAACAAATAACACATCGGTTACTTTTCACTATCTTTTTTAACTTCCGCCAATTTTTTGTATTTGGAACCTTGAATTGCATCTAATTGCTCCTTTGAAAAACCTTGAAACAATGTAACAGACTCTGTGGTCTTTTGAGTTTCCATCATTCCTGATATTTTCATTAATGTTGTTATGGCAGTAATCTTGTCTCTATCTGATGAACCGCCTTTATCTATAATGTTTCTCATTTCTTCCAACAAGTATGTTGGAGTAATCTCAGCTTCATTCAAGTATTTATCTATTTCTTCTCTAATCAATTTTTTTACCCTATCGGTTTTAAGCAATAACTTTGCTTGTGATTTTGCGTAATTTTCATTCTTGCTAGGAAATGCTTTCATGTAAGCTTCTACTACTTCATCTCCCTTTGCTACATACTTACCAAATAAAAATTCTTTATCTGTAACTTTCTTTCTGTTTTTCTTTCTAACAGAAGGAGATTCTCCAGCGGTAGAAAAAGTATGCATATTTGTTTTCATCTCTCCTTTTATTACTACAGAAGGGCTGCATATGTATGAACCCATAATAGTTCTAATAAAAGTAGTTTCTTTCTTTCTATCGCTTTTTTTAAGAACGCCAAGGTGTAACACTTGACATACTTGACCATCATCAGTCAGTATCCAATCTCCTTTGTTGGAATGTCTCCATTCTCTAACTATAGGAAGTGTAACGTATTTATCTCTAAATTCATTCAAGTCCTCAAAGAGATAGTGAGTTACACCTTTAACAACACGTTCTTTCATAAATATAACTATTTACTCTTATTTTCGTCAAGCTCATTAGCAACAAACTTAATATAGTTATTAATCAAGAATCTCATCTCAACTAATTGTTGTTCTATACGAACTGTTTGAGTTGCTATTTCATTTGCTCTAGTATAGTTTAATCTAGCTTCTTCAGATAAGTCAGATAGACTAAACTCCATTTCCTTACCTTCATGAACTAATTTAAATGTATCTTCTTTTTTCTTAGCCATTTAATACTCCTTATAATGGTCTCACCATAGGTGGTGCGTGTTCTTCTAACTTCCTGTGTAGTTTTTCTAATATTACTACATCAGCTACATTATGGTCGTAAACATACTTCATTGCTTTTTCATCTCCATATCTAGCTTTTCTCCACATATCTGGTTTTACTCGTGTTTTACCAGCAATACCAAAAAACTCTGTGGCAGCTTGAAGTGATGAGCGATGAAGCTTTAGTTTGCTTCTTACTACATAATATAAGTCTTTATGTGATTTTTGTCTGTAAAGAGGGAAGTACGTTCCATGATATAGTGCACGAGTTCTAATAAAAGGAATATCGAACCTAGTACCATAATATGTAAATATTACATCATACTTGTTCATTTCTTCTACTAATAGCTCTGTAATCCTAGCATCTTGCTTTTCTGACATTAGCTCTTCTCTCGTTATTTTAGCACCAGCAACGTTCTTGTCACCTCTTCCTTTTATACACCAGGATAACATAACATCGATATTAGCACTAAATCCAGTTGATTCAATATCTAAGTATCCAATTGTTTTTTCGTGACCTGTTGTATATCTATAAGGTTTTCTCAAACCTAGTGATTCTAATTTACGTGTTACTGCTTTATATGTTCTATTATACCCAGCAATACGTATTTCTTGATAGAGAGTAAAAGCGGACTTAGCAGTACGTTCATACTGGTCTAATATCCTAATTTCATCCTCTGTCCATCTTATAGCCATTATTTGCCTCTTTTATTATTAATGTACTGTTCATGCAATTCTAATGCTACTGCAGATAGATATACGCATAGGTCTAGTAATTCTTCTATGCTTTCTTTTAGATTGTCTCTACTACCATCTACTGGCACTTGATTGCCGTATTTTTTAGCTCCTATTTCTAATCTTTTAGATATGAGCTCTAAAATTCTTTGATTATTTGTCATTTCTTAGGAAAATCCTCTCTATCAGCTACGTCTTCTAGTTCTCTTATTAGTTTTCCCCACGCAATATTTTGTAATTTATCCATTTTTTGCTGTAGTTTTTGTACTAATTCGTAATCACCTGCTTTTTTAGCTTCAATTATTTTTTTTGTGATTTCTTCCACAGATATTCTCCTATTCCTAATTGAAACAATCCATTACTTAATGCTTCTATTTGTCTTTCATCGTGTTCTAATCCAGTATTATAGCAAATAGCATGTAATATTTCATGAATTAATGTTTCTAGTTTACGTGATTTTTCAATACCTTCATTAATTAAAATAATATTATCTTTTACTAGGTGTCTACCGTACAATTCTTTGTCATTATCTTCATGTTCTAATGGTAACTCTACAATCTTGTACAAATGTCCACCAATATTCAATTCCATAGCCTTTTTATCGCTCATTTTTACTCCCATAAGTTAATTGTGTATGCAAATTAGGTAAATATTCCTACACAAGTCAAATAAAAAAGCAAAAAAACGTAAAAAAATCGCACGACGTCCCAATGTTCTAGTTTCTAATGCTCTAAACAAGTATACAAATAGAAAAAATAAAATAATACTTGACTACAATAAGTAAAACAAGGTAACTTTGACAGTCCGAAGGACGAAAAAAAACACTTAATGTTCGGTGTTCGTAAATGACTTAGAATATTAAATCTATTTCTTAAATAATGCTCGGTGTTCTAGAGAGGGTCTCTACGCAAAATTTTTTCCCAAAATTTTTCTAGTCGTCGAATCCTACTATCTCAACAAATCCTACCCCAAATTTCCAAAACCGTTCTAAATACCCAGACCCATACCAAAAAATTGCCCTAGTTTGTGTGTTTCTTTTTTTCCGTCATAGGGGTGTGGTCTTTTTTGGGTTTGAAATTCCAAAATTAGGTTGAAAATCTCATTTTCTATATATGGTTAAAAATTCTAAAAATTCCTAGAGTGTCAAGAAAAAATAAAAAAAAATTGCTACTATAAGTCTAGCAATATCAACACTTACAGGGTTTCTTAAAATAATTTAAAAAAAAGTATTGACTCTTATTATTATAACCCTTAATCTTAGGTGTATTATTTGACAATTCGGAATTCAGGCACACAAGCGAGAGAGTATCCCTCGGGGTATCGCGAACAAATGGTGCTAATATATTCAACTTAGATTAAACTAAGCTCGTCTGAGAAGGCGAGAGAAAGGATAAGTTTGGTCATGGCAAAATCACTTCCTAAGAAGGCGGTTACTACTCGTGAAACTAAGGATAGATTATTTTCTAACCTTAAGAAAGCGGGCTTGTCTAACGAGCAACTAGCTTTAGTTGCTACCAATTATCACGAGTTACATCGTGAGAAAGGGACAAGAGCCTCCTCTCATAGAGTGCAGATTGCAGAACACCCTGACTTCTCTACTGCTTTTGAAGCAGTTGAAGTTGCGATGAATGAACTTAACGACTTGTTGAAAAGCAAGAAGTTCAAGCTCAAGAAACGCGGTTCAGAAGATATGGGTATTCCTTGTGTAGATGTAAAAGTCGAAATCAAGGTATAGCAATCATCACCGACTGACTTAGCCTCGGGGTCCGCGGGTACCTGGCAACAGAAACCCGCAACACTTAAACAACAGAAAGGAACAACTTATGTTAGAGTTATTGGGTTTTATCTTAGCAATATCATTCATTGCCAATATTATGCAGTTAGTTATGATTGTAGAGATGCAAGCATACAGACGCGGATATAATAGAGGTAAACAAAATGGAAGATAAAGTAAAACGAGAGTTGCTTAAGTCATTGATAGAGATTACAAAAGCACTGACAGATTGTAATAACAAAGTCAGATTGCACTTGGAATACATCAGTGAGCTAATCAAAAAAGCATAATACTAACCCGAGGGGGCTTCGGTCCCCTCACATCATAAGGAAACTAATCATGAGTAAGTTTACTATGGATTCACAACCTGGAAGTTTTGAATACTTCCTAGTTGAGAACGCAGAGTATGTACATCGTATCAGAAAAGATATGCATGATGCCTTAAAAGGTAGTTATATACCTGTTAAATCAATGTATACTACCGAAGAAACTGATAAGTATATCAAGTTTCACCAGTCTTCTGTTCGTGATAGAGAGATACAAAATCTTCGCTATCAGATAGAAACACTGGAAAATGTACGTGAAGTACAGTCCAGGCTTATTAAGAAACTATCAAAATAACCTGACAAGATAAGAGATGGCGGCTTCGGTCGCCACTCTTTTTTTTTATTCAACATTTCCCCTGCGTCGGAGCTCGACTATGCTCGACTATGTTCCCCGTCGACGTAGCTCGACTATGCTTGACGAACTTCCCCGCGACGGAAGCTAGACTATGTGTCGTTATTTAACCAGCTAAATGGTGGGCAACCCTCCGACGGAAACTAGATGGCGTCAAATCTTTCGGTTGCAACTTATTCTAGAAATTCGTAAATTGTTTTGGCTGATAGAATAGTCGGGACTAGGCCACTCCGACGGAAGGACAAAGTTATGACAGATACTATGATACAACGACACAAGTGTTCATGCGACAAGTGTGGGCAGAGTCATTGGGTAGAAGAAGTCGTAGAGATGGAGACGCTACCTGTTGGGTTAGACATATCTATCGTTCCAGTCGAGTATGATAAGACTTGGGAGATTACCATAGTCAATAATATACAAGACACGACGGCAGTTGTAGACGCGACGAGTATGAAAGAATGCTTGTTTGTAGTTGAGCAATGTCGTAAGCTGTTGATGAAAGACGGGTACAGGTTAGTCGTATGTACACCTCGTAGTCGTTTTGAGACACACAGTCGTATCAACAGGGTAGAATATAACCAATGGATAGACGATACATTTAAGACTAAGAAAAAGAAAGACGACTGGTATGAGAAGTTAGTCCAGAAGATGGGCAGACAGACTACCAAAGCGTCAAACAAAATACATAGACTAGGCTATGGAAAGGACAAATAAAATGTGTAGACAATGCAATATATCTAGACAAATCAAAGAAAGCAGACGCATTACTAATGAGTTAGCAGTAATCAAACAGCGTCTACTAAACCTACGAATTGACACAGGTTTATTATTCGACGATTTAGATATTACTGAAAACATAAAAGTTCAGACAATGAACGAGATGAGTCGTACATATGACAAGTTAGACTATTGTAAACAAGCAGTCAGAAAAGTCATAAACGACAGATTATAAGTTGTGGCGACGACTTGCAGACTATACTAATCAACTAGTCGAGGAGATTGGGACGCACTTCCTTTCTGCGTCGTTTGCAAGTTCGTCGCAAAGAATTAGTAGTAATACTAACAATAGAGTAGACGCTAGATGGCGTCCTACTAAACTTAAACTAAATAAAAGGAGATTAGACTATGTGTGGTATATATGGTATAGCAAAGTCTCCGACTACTTACACTAAGCGACAACGCAAAGTTGTCAAAAAGGTGGTAAGACAAATGGCAATAGATAGCGAGACTCGTGGTAGTCATTCGTCTGGTATTGCACAAGTCGGAACTGAAACTAGAATACATAAATCACTATTGCCGTCTAGCAAGTTTGTAGACACAAAGCAATTCAATCAGTCAGTAAAATCATTACAGACTGGTAATAATATATTGCTTGGACATACACGCTTTGCGACAGAAGGAGCAATAGTCAAATCAAATGCACACCCATTTAGAGTAGGCAATGTTGTCGGAGCTCACAATGGTTGTGTCTATAATATAGACGAGATGACGACTAAACTGGGCAAACAATGTCCAGTCGATAGTCAGTTAATCTTTAAGGCTATCAATGATAGCGACAATATACAGGACGCAGTCAAGTATTTTGACAGCGACTTTGCATTGTCCTTTGTCAAAGATAACCCTAATATATTATATCTTTGTAGAGAGAGTAATCGTCCACTTTATGTCGCTTATGTTCCTTCGCTTAAAACATTGTTTTACGCAAGTGAAGAAGGCTTCATAGAAGACGCATTAGACGAAGTTAATATCAAGACAGAAATAGTTAGTCTGCATAAGAATACTTTATATGCATTCGATACGACGCTATTTACTGATAAAGAAACTAATTACTCTGCTACGAAATTCGAATATAATAGTCGTGAGTATAACTATGGAATGAATAGTTATGGTTGGGACGATGATGAGTGGGAATCAATAATACCTCAAAAATATGTCGAGGATGAGATGAAACACTTAGCAGAGTTGTACGACACAAAACCAGAACAATGGTACTATGACGAGTCGGAAGACGAGTGGATGTGCCATGTCGATGGTTATGTAGTGTCGGAAAGTGTAATGTCTGAGATGTGGTACGAGAGAGAAGAAGAAGAATACCGACAAGCTCAGATGGAAATGCAATGGGAGGCTATCGACGATGAGTTGGTAGATACAAATGCCTCCTGAAAGTAGACAACATACTAACGACGATTCGTATATAGAGACTATCGATTGTAATGATTGTAATGTAGAAGTTGAAGTCGGAGATGAAATGCAAGACCCATATGGTAATTCCATTTGTGAGTCTTGCCACGACAACAACTACACTAACTGCGATAGTTGTGGCGACTCAATAGCAGACGCAGATAGTTATTACGCAGAATGCGACGGAATGTACAGATGTCAAGATTGTTATGACGAAGAGATTAGACATTGTGAACATTGCGATACCGACATTCCTGATGACGATACCTATTACAATAGCAACGACGAATGTCTTTGTGAGCATTGTTATGATGAAGACGCTTCTAATAATCGTCCTGAATGGGAGGTATTAGACAATGACTTCGTCAAGACAAATACTGACTTCGTGAACCCAACAGGGCATGGATACGACAAAGATACATTCAACGAAATCAAGTCTAAACGATATGTCGGATTAGAAATAGAGACTAACTTCAATGGTGATGCTTGGGATAACGAGCCTTCGACTGATGATATAAGGGAGGAACTTGCTCATATGTTTAGACGAGAGCAAAGAATAGACCCTGCATTATCAGTAGTTTATGATGGCAGTGTTACAGACGAGAGTCATCCTTATGGATATGAAATAGTTATGCGTCCTAGAAGGGGCGACAGACTATTGCAAGACACAAAAATAGTTTGTAATACATTAGTGCATAATTTAGACGCTTATGTGAGTAGAAAATGTGGATTACATTTACATATAGATGTAAGAGATTACGACTATATTCACTTCTCAGTCTTAGCACTCATGACTAAACTAATTGAGCCTCATGTCTATTCGTGGTGTCCTCCGTCTAGGTCGACATCTCAATGGTGTAGAAAAGTTAGTCAACGACTATCGTCGTTTAAGTATGTTGAAAGTAGAGATGACTTTATTGATGTATGGTACGACAATGGATACTACTCGTCTGAGAAATACAATGACAAAAGATATCATGGACTGAATTTGCATTGTCATTTTCAAGCAAATCAGGGACTAGAAATACGATATCATGGAGGTACATTAAACCCAGACAAGATAAAGCATTGGACTATATTCTGGACAAATGTCGTAGATGTTTGTTATGACATAGGTAATAAGGTTAGAGATGAATTTGTCGATAAACCTTATAGTCAAAGAGATTTACGACATTCATCTATATTCAAGTCTTTACTTGGAGGCGACAAGATGTATACCAAAATAAATCGTCTATGGAATAGATACTCAGACTATGGCGAGAGTACTGACATTGAACAATATTATAAGGATAGCGAACTACTTCGTCGTTATATGAAACTACCGAAGAAGGATAAACCTTATCTAGTTCAACCATTAGTCAGTCATCTATATAGTCTATTGCATGATAATCGTCCACACATTTTAGGTTGGTCGAATATGATGAGAATATTCAATATACCAAAAGAGACGCAAGAGTACTTCGCAGGACGAAAGAAGTACTTTACTTCAAGAGATGATAGTCATATCAAAAACATTTACGCAGAAGTAAAGCAAGTCGTAGAGTTTAATGTGGCTACTAATCTATTTGAGTATACAAAGTCGGTTGGACGATATTGGGCTACAATAGACAATGCAAGTGATGGATACTTTAAGAACCATCAGATGTCGTATATGTATTATGGTCGAGGTACTAACGAACAAACAATACATAGAGACATAGGAGTTCCATCTAGGACTAATGTAAATTATGACAATTTATAGATAGTCGCAACAAGTAGACTGGCGATTAGTTTCGTCGGTCTACTAAGTTGTGTGTTTTATTTTATGTTATTTGCTAGATGGTGGCTAAGCTATGCTCGGCTATGTGCTAGATATTGCCTTGCTAAATTTTGCTTGACTTTTATTTTATTTATACATAGATTGTTTTTATGCTAGGTGGTGCAAAGAGATTATTACAAATATTTTACTTTGGTTGGACATCACCTAGCATAATTAATATTAACAATATAAAGGCACATTATGAAAGATAAACGCATAGTAGTAGACATACCTGTGACTCACGACGAGGAAAAGGGTGTCGACTTATTTGATATTAGGTTTGCTTATGATATGTTTCATAACCTTATGACTGAGTATGAGACTTACAATGATATGATTGTCGAAGGTTGGAATGATAAGCAAAGAGACTACGCAAACGACTCACGATGAGTTACTTGCAGTATATATCAGACGAAAAAGGCAAGTCGTCAAAAGGCATATGGACACCGACAGTAATCTGTAAGTGTGGTAATATGCTAGATGGCGACGAGCCTAGTGTTTCTGTAGATGAATGTGAACAATGTGAAATGATAGAACACGAAGAAGGTAATGTAGTTACTATAGACTCAGACGATATGATGGTATGTGGATACTGTGGTATTGAAGAAGTCTATATGGAAGATTGCGACTGCTCTGAAGAAGTTGTCACTTACTTTGAGTTTAAAGAAAGTGTAGCAGAAGAGACTATGGGCAATAAAGATGAATACGATAGAATACTAGACGGAGGTAGGTGTTAGATGAAAAAAAATAAGACTTGGTCTATAAAAGACGAAGGTAGTTTGAATAAAAATAATATCATATTCAACGACAAAATGAGAAGACTAATACGAAGCCTAGAAAGAGTTAATGACAATCTAGGATACTATGTACTTAACCAGGAGGATAAATGGGTAAAGATAGAAAAGATAGAGATAAAAGAGCAATAAAAATTAATAGAAAGATACTTGAACTGACTGCAGAACTAGACGAGTTAGGTTTCAGAATAGAAACTAAATACGTCGCAGGTGCAGGATGGACAAGTGAAATAGTTAACAACAACACTGGAGAGAATCATGAGCAAAGGTTACGAGCAGTTTAAAAGAGTAGATAAAGAATTAGACGCACTACTTCTTTATCTAGAGAAATTAGAAGAAGACTATGCAAGAGTAGAAAACAAATTAAATAATCAAATTGGTTATACTGCAAGATATAAAAATGGTTTTGAAATACTTCACGAGTATTTTGATAGTTTAAGTGATGATGTAAAGGAAGATGTGGATAAACAACTTAGGAAACTTGACTTATAAAGTTTTAAAGTTTTACTTGACACAAGTAAGAATACTATGGTAGATTGCACTATGAAAAATAGATATCAAACTTCTTTTGTTGTAGACAAGAAACTTTGGATAAAGTTTAAGTCTGCAACACTCAAAGAAGGTGTATCAATTAAAGATAAATTACATAGTTTAATGCTAGACTATGTTAACGATAAGGAGCGACTAGATGCCCGCAATTGGTTTCGTTTACCCAAATGGAGATAAAGTATCATTTGATGACGTAAAGAAGGGCAATGTCGATATCGTTAAAATGGGTATGTCATTACCTACTTTAATTGAAATGTCGAAAGAAAGAGACCCTAATAGAAAGCCGTCTACCACTGAACTTCTAAATGGAACGTGTGAATCTTATCTTAAAAGGACTAAAGAATACTATGTAGACCCTCAGGATAGAGCATTTTCTCTAGCAGGAACAATGCATCACGCTCGACTAGAACAACACGAAGACGACAGACATTTGTTAGAAGAAAAGCTAGAAGAGTTTGACATAACTGGTATAGCCGACTTGTATGACAAGGAGACTAATACATTGTTAGACTATAAGAATACTGGCTCTTACAAATGTGCTAAACTATTAGGGATGACATATAAACTAATTCCAGACCCGTCTGGTGCTAGATACAAGTCAAGCGGTAAGTGGGGAAAAAAAGGTTCTCCTAAAATGATTAAACAATGGTATCGCGACGAAGGTTTAGCAGACTTCGGAGATTGGGGTTGGCAACTAAATTGGTATAGATATTTGCTAGACAAAGCAGGATATCCTGTCGATAGTATGTATATACAAGTTACATTAAGAGACGGAGGTCTTGCAGTTTCTAGAGATAGAGGTCTAGACAAACATATATATCTTATTGAAGTGCCAAAGTACGACGATGAAGTATTAGAGAATAAGTTTCTATCTGCTAGAGATGAGCTAGTCAAAGCACTAGAAACAGGAAACTTACCTCAACAATGTAATAGAGAACAAACCTGGGACGGTAGAAAGTGTGAGTCATTCTGTGATGTCAGACATCTATGTCCTTACAACAATGGGAGTATAAATGGGTAAAATGTCTGAATTGGCTATGTACAATAATGAATTGGAAGAATTGCACGACCAAGCAATTCAAGACGATGTATTGATACGTAAACACCAAAAGGTTTCAGAAGAACCTACTCCAAGCGACGTAGTTAAAAGTAGAAATGGTTTTGACTATGTAGACGAAGGATATATGCGTTGGAGACTAAACCAACATTATCCTATCTGGTCTTGGGAAGTTGTTAAATATGAAACACTTGGAGACAAAGCTATTGTAGTTCATGGACGTCTAAAGATTATAGACGAAGGTGTACCTCGTAGTTTTGATTCAGTTGCAGCACATAGGATAGCAGTATCTAGGAATGGTTCTGGTTATGTAGATTTAGGTAACGACCTAAAAGCCGCTAACTCAGACGCTTTCAAGGTTGCAGTAAATAGACTATGTAATGTAGCCGACGATGTTTATCGTAAGCAATATATAGATAAGAGTCTTGATAAAGTTCAATCAAATGCTCTTATGGATGTTATTGCAGAGATGGACAAGAAAGAAGCAGACCAAGTTTACAAAGCACTTGAGTCTGGTAAGATAAACAAAGACAATTACGATAAAGTAATGTCTAAACTCAAAGGGAGTAAAAAATGAGTAATGTTACTGATGTACTAAACGACATAGATAACAATGTGGCTTATTATAATCCTTCTGAAGATACTAGTGGTAAAAAATATGCTACCATAGAAGAAGGTTCTTATGAAGCTACTGTAAGTAAACTAACGATTAAGAAAGACATAGTCGTTAGAAATCAATACCTCAGTGATATCTTTGAAGCTACTTACAAGCTAGACGATAAAAGATATCCAGACTTACAAGGTAGGGAAGTAAAGTCTAAAGGATACTTTAGATTTAAAACTCCTGACAAAAAGAAATATCCTAAACTTGAAGACAATCAAGGTAATAACAAAGGATATATGATATTCGCAGAAGCTTGTGGTTTTAATATGCAGAAAGACGACCAAGGTAGATATCTTTTGCCTATGGTTATGGAATCTGACATTGCAGGCAATCCAGTGACTATTAAGGTTGTTCACGACAAGTGGACTGACCAGTCAGGAGACGAGAGAATAACACCAACTGCTATTAATGTGTTCAAGTCTAATAGAGTCGTAGAGATGAACAAGGGAGACCAAGCATTAGTAGAGGATGAGTTGCCATTCTAATGACAAACTACATACTCAAACTAAAAGAAGAAGAATGTATGGGACTAATAGAGTTATTAGAACTATTCAGAAAAGAGGATGAGGATGAAAATACTGTCGAACTAAGACATAAGATAAAGACTCAGTTTCAAACTCAGTTTGATGAAATTAAAAAGACAGAGAATGTAACTAAAGAAGATGTCTTAAAGAATGCAGCGACAATAATGGGTCCTTCATTCTGTGAAACCTGCGACTAATGGATATTTCAAAATGGAATTCCATAATGAAATCTTTTCAAGACTTGATGGGATATCAGTCAGGTATCAATGAAGTCTTAATAACTAAAAGATTAAGTCGCATTGGGTTCAAGGATATAGAAACACTAAGTGGGCGAGAAGAAAAATATCTCGTCCACATCTTACGCAAAAGATATAGGGAGTGCATAGATGAAGTTAAACGAAAAGAAAATATTAGAACATCTGATAAAGAATAAAGGTATTACAGAACTAAATGCCTTTGTTCAATACGGTGTTCCACCTAAACAATTAAAAAGAGTTATCAGAAATCTTAGAAATAAAGGTATGTCCATAGCTGGAGACAGAACTTTTATGGATATGACGTATCATTTAGAGAGATTTGAGGCTTAAATTAGAATTACGCACGAGGTTGCCCTTCTATGGACGAAACACAATTTAGTCGACAGTTATGTCGAAAGTGTAATTATAAACGCTTAGAGGGGCATTCTCGAAAGGAAAATTTTTGAAAAGACCAATAAAATATAAAGAAAGATTCAAACAACCTATAATATTCGAAGGATTGCAAAAGGGACTAGTCTCTCCAACAGATATTGATTTTTGTTTTGAAGTTGACAATAAGTTTCTACTACTAGGAGACTGTAAAAAAGACGACGCTCCGTTTCCATTAGGGCAAAGACTAGTAATAGAACGAATTGTTGACAACTGGAGAGCGACCAGAAAAATATCTGTTGGAGTAATTGCCACACATAGCACTAGTCCTGAGCAATCAATAGTTTTAGCAAACACTGTTGTGACTAAAATATATTATCAAGGCAAGTGGCATAAATCAAACACTGTGTTTACACAGTTTATTGCAAACATTGCAGAAAAATTTGATGTCAACAAACTAAAAGGTTTGGGTTGACAATAATAACAATAAATGAGTAAATTGTATTATGGCAAGTAAATCAAAAGCAAAAGGTAATCGCTTTGAAAAAGAATGCGTAGACATTGCAGAGCAACACGGCTTTGCAGCTAAACGTGCTTGGGGTAGCGATGGAAGAAGTCTAGGTATGTCTCCTGAAGTTGACATAATTGTAGACTATCTATTAAACGAAGAGACTTCAAGAACTATGAAGGTTCAATGTAAAGTAAGAAAGTCAATAGCTAGTTATCTTTTGCCACCAGACGATTGTGATATCACTCTTATCAAACAAGACAGAGGAGAGATATATGCAACTATTCGATACAAAGATTTGTTGGAATTAATACAACTTACTTTTCAATTAAATAAATAATACTAAAGGGAGTATATTATGAGAAGTGTCTTTGACTATAAGTCTAAAGAGGAGTTCGAGCACGAAAAAGCAGAGTTCGAATCATATCTATATTATTTAAAATCAGTTGACCCTGATAATTACAAAGAGTGGTTTGATGAAGAAGTATATGATTTGTATACAAAGAGTAAAAGAAATCCATACTACTTTGCACAAAGAAAAAAACCTAGCAACGAAAAAGTTTCTATGGTTAGAGTTCCTACTAGATGTCCTATATGTAAACAAGCTTGGGCTATAGAAACCCAAGACAATGGAAAAGTAGAAGCAAACTATCTAGACCAATCTGTTTATAAAACAATACCTATGGTGAAAGGAGTTTGTCACGAATGCAAGGACTAAATATATTTAACGACGAATCTGAAAGAGCCGTATTAGGTTGTATTCTACAAGATGAAAAATGCTATGATGTAGTAAAAGATTATATCGTAGAGAAAGATGCATTCTATGTAGAGAAACATCAAGAGATATGGGAAACTATTGTAAATTTAAAATCAGAAAACATACCAATAGACTTGGTAAATGTTTCTGCAAAAATAAAAGGTATTACATTTTATTTAAGTGGACTGCAAGATACAGTCCCTAGTACTGCAAGAGCTGAGTCATATGCTAAACAAGTAAACTCTGACTGGTTGAGAAGAAAACTAGTTAGACAATCTTATGAGATAGCAAACAAAGCTTCTGACAATACTTTAGATATTAATGCGTTATTAGTTGATGTCCACGACACGGCTAGTTCTTTACTTAACTTAGAGCCAGGACAAAAGTTTGACTTAGATACTTTATTATCTATGACAAAAGATTCTCTGTTCAACAAACGCAATCTAACAACCACTGGGTTTGAACCGCTTGATAATATTATTTCAGGTATGACCAGAGGTGAAATAACCATTTTTGCTGGGCGACCAGGTAATGCTAAAACCACTACTGTTGCCAATATAGCTAGAAATCTTGTGTTGTCTGGCAAAAAGGTTGTTATGTTTAATAGAGAAATGCCTAACACTGAGATGATGAAGAAGTTTATTGCAATGGAATCTCAACACGTAACATATCATATGTTAAGACATAACGCAGTCACTAATAAAGAAGATATTGAAAAAAGTTTAAAAATTATTAAAGAAAAGTATACTGACAAACTATTTATGTTTGACAATATAAAAAATTTAGAGGGAACTTTTCGTGAGATAAGACGTATAAAACCTGATGTAGTCATTGATGACCACATTGGTTTGATTGAATATCCTAGTAATGATATGAGAGATTTAAGATTGAAGATAGGTGATACATCAAGAAGATATAAATGGTTGTGTAAATCAGAAAGTATTTCTGTAATACTTGTTTCACAACTTAATCGTAATATAGAATACAGAACAGAACGTATACCAAAACTTAGTGACTTAGCAGAGTCTGGTAATTTAGAACAAGATGCAGAGATTGTAGCGTTTACACACTACCCTTGGACTGTAAACTTTGAAAATGCAAGACATGGAAAGTATGGACTAGAAATAGTTGTAGCTAAAAATAGGTATGGGTCAACAGGGAAAGCAACGGTTGGATTCTCACCAGATTTATGTACGTTGTATGATACTGTGGAAGAAGCAGAAGCGAGCGTCTCAACTCAAAGTTCAGACGTTCCATTCTAGTTGTTTCTAAATTCAGCTAGTTTATTAGCCAACTTTTGTAACATTTCTCTATTCTTCATAGCGTCCATAGGCTTTTCTTCTTCTTTCTTTTTTGGTTTCTTAAGTTTATCTAACTCAACACCTAAAGAATCTTGAACATTAAATAAGCTATCTGCTTTTTCATCAGTCATTGTATCTGTTAGAACTCCTAGATTAATCTCATTCTCTGTTCTTTTTAAAAGAATCTCAAGCTCTAATCTTTTGATGAATTTTTTTAATCCTGTTAACTTTGTTGGTTCGTCTCTTTTTTCAATCATATTATCCTCTAAATTCTACTTCTTCTCTTTGTTTTTTTAATCTTTCTACTTTGTCTTTTATAACTTGACTGTAGCTTACTTCTGAAGGTTTTATTCTCAAGCTAGGAAATCTACCTCCATATGTTTTATTAAATTCTCTCATAATTTCAGCAGCTTCATCAGGACTATCTACAATGATAGCGTCTTTGATAGCTCTAACTGCGTCTCTCTTTCTAGCTCTAACTCTATCTGCTTCCATACCTTCTGTCTCTGCTCCTCCTGTAAGTCTAAACTCTCCTACGCCTATTCCTTTTCTGACAACTCTTGACGTTATACCACCACCTATTGGAGCTAATACTACTGCTGCTTTTCTAAGCGGTACGTCCCAGTTCTCTGGATATTGTGTTTCCATACTACCAGCAAAAGAGTTGTAAGCTCTACTTATTCTTTGAATATCGTCTATAACAACTGGTGTTAAGAAAAATGATAGAGAAGATATAGGGTCATCGTCTCCAACAATATCTGTCACAACACCAAAGCTACCTACTGCAGCTATATTGTTTATTATCTTATTAAACTCTGGAGTTTCAAGAAGTTTTTGTCTACCACTTCTAGCATAGTATTCTTCTTCTCCAGTTAAAACTTTTCCTATCTGTTCTTTTGCAAATAAAACAAACTGTCCTCCAGCTAAACCTCCAGCAGCAAGAGTTAATAAAGGCATAACATTACCATCTGCAAACTCTCTTTGTAAAACATTACCTGCATATTGTGCTTGTCTATATCCAAATCTTTTAAACAAAAGTAAAGGTTTAATGTAAGGGTCGTTAAATAAATAAGGGTCTAAAGTAAAGTCTCTTTGTAGCTGACTAGTTACAGAAAACTTCTGCATACCTCTTAACATCTTTTCTTTCAAAGGACTATCTACTAATACTTTCTTTCTCTTACCACCAGTTCTAATAAACTTTGCAGTCTTAGAGTAGTTACCACTAATAATAGTATCTAGATTATCTACAACTTCTTTCTCACTTAGTCCAAGTCTATTTAATTTATTTCTTGCCCAATTCTTTCTAGCTTCTGGTGCTAATGTATCAAGAAGTCCAACCTTATCTCCTCTTAATATTCTACCTAGTTTTTTTACAGATTCTTCAAAAGCTGAAGCAGCAATAATTTGATTTGTTTTATTTATAAAAGAGAATAATGTCGCAGTCTTTTGTGTAGCAAACTCAATACCGTCTTTGTAGTTAGTCATTCTTAAGGCAAACTCTGACGTTAAACTTTGATTACCAATCTTTCTTTCTACACCTTTTTGCATACCAATAGCTGGAGAATAACTTAACATCTCTTCAATAGTATTTGTTAATGTCGCACCACTTTGAGATATTCTTTTTCTTAATCCTGCGTCAGCAGTTGGACCATATGCTTTAGCAATAGCTTTTAGTCCAGTAGTAAATCCTAAGTCTGTCATAGTAGATATAATAGTTTGTGTTAAGTTAGGTATAACAGCAAAACCTAAAGATATCTTACCCATCATCTGTAAATTACCTATACTTTGAAAAGCTTCAATAGCCTTTCCTCCACCAGTTCCATTATAATTTATCTCTCCAGTAAATATTTCTTTTAACATTTTAACAGCGTCTGCTTCTGTTTGTGCCATACCAGGAAGTTCTCCTCCTCCTAAAAAGTTAGGCAGTTTAGCAATAGGCATTCTATTACTAGGGTCTATTCTTTTTTGTATCTGATTAAATATTTCTCCTCTTGAACCAAAAGCTTTTGCAAACTCAACTCTTTTAGAAGCACCACTTATATAATTTCCCATAAGAACAGTAATGTCAGTTTCTAACAATTCTCTTTTTGCTAGCTTAAGAAGGTTAGAGTCTCTTACATCTCCTTTACCAAATCTTCTTCTTGGTCTTTCTAGAGGTGAGAATGGTTTTAAAGTATTGTCATACATATTCATTTCTAATAATCTAAATACTTCATAGTCATCTTTAGCTGCACCTGCACCACTAAGACTATCTTTGTATTGCTCAAATACTTTCTTAAATTCTCTTTGTCTTCTATTACCTTTACCAAAAGTTTTCAATATTGTATTTAGTTCATCATTAAATTCTTTAAGAAAATCTGGTGGAAAGTCATCATCTAAATTGTCTAATAATGTACCTTCATACTTCTTACTAAACTTATCAAGTAGTATTTGTTTTTTTTGATTTATTGTTTTCAATCCGTCCATCATTAAATCTAAAGTCTCTCTTTTAAACATCATTGGAACATAACCTTCAATATAATCTTGAAGTCTTGGTAATACACCTTGAGCATCAGAGTATATATCATCAGTTACTTTTGAAATACCTTCAATCATATTTGCTCTAGCATATAAAAATTCTTTTTCAGTAACATTGAAAGATTCGTTGTCTGCTTTTTTTCTTAAATCTTTTACAAACTTTTTAACAGTCATTCCATCAGTTTCTTCTATCTTTTTGAAATCATCAAAAGCACTTCTTTTTCCTGTACCTTGTACATATTCTCTAAACAATTTTTTAGTAGGCTTTCTCATAGCAGCTTCTTGTCCATTAATAGCAAGACCAACAGCATTTAATCTAGAGTCAGTTTTTTGCTGAGTGTTTCTATTTACAGTCTGCAAGTTTCTAATTAACCTTCTAGCTTTTTTGTCTCTAACTTGATAGTAGAATGGTTCAAAAGCTCTAAATACACCACTAGTATTATCTCTAGTTCTACCTCCAATGGTCTGATATATTAGTCCATCTGCCTGAATTTTCTTAGCTTCTTTTATGTAATTATTAATTTGATTTCTTTCATACATATTGTCAACTAAAAACTTTCTAGTGACAGAATCAAGTTTTCTTATATTAATAGAATCTAAATCTACTAAATCTTTTACTGCTCCAGATTTTTTTAATTCATTTACAAATGGATGCTTTTGATTTTTGCTAGATAATTGATTTGCTGTTTCAAGGACTGCTTTTCTAAAGTCGTCTTTAGTATATCCATCTTGTCCTTTAGCCATTTTAGCTTTGATGTGTTCAAACTCAGCTATTTGCATTTGTTTGTATATGTTTCTATTCTTTTTTAAATCAGATGCTGTTGTTAATTTATTAGCAATTCTATAACCTTCAGCTGTAACATTGTCTGTTTCTGCGTAATATTTAAATAATTTTTCTGTATTTACTTCATCTAAAAAGAACTTATCTTTTAGAGTTCCATCTGGACCCATCTTTGTATTGATTTGGATAGTAGCACCTTTACCAGTAAGTCTAAAACTTCCAGGAACAACAGTAACACTAGACAACATATCTTTGTCAGATAAAACTTCTTTCTTTCTTCTTCTATCTACTTCTCTTGTTCTTCTTCTACCTTTTCTAAACTCTGATTCTACTCTGATACCTTCTAGTCTTGTAGGAGCTACTTGTTCAAAAGCAATTGTTTCTGTAGGTTCTCCCTTTCTTTTCTCAATCTTATAAGATTCTTCTAAAATCTCATCTATATTTTCACTTCCAAAAGTTTCTTCTACTAGCTTCTGTTCTTTTAAATTTTTACGTCTATTTAATACTGCTCTAGCACCTCTATTACCTAATCCCAGTCCACCAACAATACCTGCAGCAGCTACAAAATCTTGAAACTCAGGAGCTCTTCCTTCATAAACTAAAGGACTTAATCCAGCAAAACTTGCAATTTCTAAACCTGTTGCTGCTATCTCTCCCTCTCCTGTAATCTTCCCTAATTTAGTAAGCCTACCTAATCTAGCTGCACCAGAAATTCCTCCTAAAGCAAAACCTTGACCAAACTTAGAAAGCTTAGCACTTTTCATAACCTCAGATAAAACATCTCCTCTAGACTTCTTTTGTATTCCTTCAAAGTCTATTCCTTGCTCAAGCATATTATCTCTAGCTTCTCTTGCAGCATCATATAAACCATCGTGTGCACCAAGCATAAATGCCTGAGGAGCACCAATGTCTACAACATCTTTTACTATTTTATTAGCTTGTGATGATGATAATCCACCTCTAGCTCTTAGTAAAGCTGCAGCTCTTTTACTAGGATTTCCGCTTAGACCTCCACCAACTGCTGCTTTCATAGCTCCTTTTGCTAAAAATCTACCTGCACCCATAGTACCAAAAGTAAGTGCTAAGTCTTGAGGTGAAGCAAAGAATGATAATATACCAGCAGTAATATCTCTTGCAAAACTTTCAGGTGCTTGACTCAAGTCAAATCTTTTTTTACCTTCCATCATTTGGTACATAATACCACCTAATGATTCATTGTATGCTTGTTTAAATACAGCTGGTAAGCTGTCAAAGAAGTTTCCCTTATCTGTCTCTCTATCTGGTTCTTTTTCTTCGTCGTAAGGATTTGAAAAGTTTACCGATATTGTTGATGGAGATTTTTTAGGTTTTGCGTAGGGGTTAGAAAAACCTACTTTAATTGTTTCTGGCATTATACATCAAGTCCTTCTCTAGCAGATTGTACTTTACCTAATCGAGATTGTAAAGTCTGCAACCTAATTTGAAGTCTTTCTACTTGTGCTGCCACTTGTCTTTCTGTGCCTCTAAATGCAATACCTGCAGCACTTGATACCCCTGCTTTTCTTAAGTCATTAGGAGCTTTATATCTTCCACCTCTACCTGCCTGTAGTTCTCCCTCTTGAATACGTGATAAAAACTCTTTATAGGCATCAAACTCACCTTGAAATTTTTTAATTTGATTTTCAAAACCTTCTATTTGATTATCTAAAACTTTAGCACTTTTAAATTGTTGTTTAACTTGTTTTGCTGGACCAAATTCTTGTGCCAATTCATTTCTTTTTGCTTTTTCATCATTTGTCATATTACTAAAAGACTTGTTTGACAATGTAACATATTCTTGTTTACGTTTTTTCATTGCTTCATTATTATCTGTGGTGTCTCCATTACCAGTATCACCCTCAATGAAATCGTCAGTGTAATCTATAATAGGGAAGTTATAAGTATCTTGTAAGAATTTATCAACTTGTTTTTTTTCTTCTACATCTAGTTGTTCATAACTTCTACCATCTCCAAAAATAGCAGTTGAACCAGCATTATTAAAATTATTCAATATTCTTTTTTGTTCAAACTCAGACATATTTTTATATGTTTCACTCATATCAGTAGTTTTATAAGCTGCCATAGTACTATCCAGGTAACTTCTACCTACATTTTTAAATACTTCTGGATTTTGAGCATAGTAAAGCTTTCTTAACTCTTCAGTTGTTGGAGGGCGATTTAGTGTACTATTTGGCACACCATTTGTTTCTGCATTATACCAAGCATCTGAAAGAGCGGTGCTTGATTTAAATTCTAGTTGAGCAGTATATGTTTGATTAGCTTTTATCTCAGAATTTAACGCTCTAAAGTCTACTGAACCATAAACATCTCTATATCTTTCTTGGTCTGAATTTTCAAGAACGTGGTTTAAGATTGGTTGTAATGTTGTTTTGCTGTCTAAAAACTTTTTATTGTCTTCATAAAACTTAACAATGTTTTCTAGTTCTGTTTCTACATCATCAGATTTGGCTAACATAAAGTTTTGTCTTGCACTCTCAAAACCATCCATTGCAGTTCTTTTGTCTTGATAAAATGTTTTTTCATCTTCTAAAACAAAGGGTGCTGCTATTCCTAGTTTTGTATACATCTCACTAGATTTTTCAAGAAGAGATTCTCCTTGACTGTCTTTCCCTTGGTTATATCTTTCTTGAGCTGTTATATAATAAGTGTAAGCTTGCTCTTCTGTTCTTTTATCTTCGTCTTTAGCGTCTTTTTCTATTCTAGCTTCATATCTTTCTTTGTCTCTTGCTAAGTCCTCTTCTCTAATTCTATCAGCTCTTGCAATATTTTCTTCTCTTTCTTGCTTTCTTTGTTGATTTTGAATAAGTTGAGGTAGAGTTTGATTCAACAATCTATCTACAGCCTGTTCTCCAGGTGTTCTTGGTATTAAAGGATTTCTAGCCAATGTAATCTCCTTGTGGTCTGTATGTTTCTTCTAAATACATATCAAAAGCATTAGCAGTCATAGGATTGTCTTTTAAATAATTAATAGCAGCTGTAGTCTCAGTTTGATTTAAACCAAAGCTATTTATAATACTTAAACCTTCATCCAAACTGACGTTAGAAGCTGCATCTTCTCCTAGAGTAGGGTCAAAACCTCTAATTTGAAGTGCTGTTTGTGCTGCTCCACCTAAGAAGTCAAATAGAGTTCCTTCAAGTTCTCCTAATCTAGAACCTATAGTTTCTTGTACTCCCATAGCTCTAGACTCTCTTTGTCTTGATTGGTCTGCTAGTTGTGAAGCACCTTGCTCTCTTGCAAGTCTCATAGCTCTTTCTGAAGCTCCTCCAGTTAAACCGCTTCTACCAGCTTGACCCATAATAGTTTGTTGTGTAGCAGCTGTTCTAGCTTGTAACCCTGATTGGGCAGCTCTATAGTCTGCACTAACATTTTGTAATAAATCTGTTTCTAAGTTTTGTAATTCCATTCTAGCTTCTTGAAAACCTTCTAAATCAAAAGGTCTAAAAAATTCATCATATTCCGTCGTGTTAAATGTTTGTCCAGCTCCAAATCCATAAAGAGTTCCTGGTGCAGTAAGTGCTGACATATTGTATCCTTGTGAAGACAGTATGTCTGATATGCTACTGCTCATATTTGTTGTAAATCCGTGTCCTGGTATATGTGGCATCTATATCTCCTTATACGTCTGGCATTAGAGAGCTAAAGTCTCCACTAGCAATTTGTCTTGTGTTATATATATTTTGGAAAAAAGGTCTATCAGAAGTTCTCAAAAATTCTAAAGCTTCATCTCCAAAAGCTTGTCCTAATGAATAGGCTGAAAATCCTGCTTGAAAAGCATTTGTTAAATCTAGCAATGTTTGTCCTTCTGAAGCATCTGAAATAAATTGATTAGTAGTATTTATATCTGCTTCAAAATCTGCTCTACCTTGTTTAAAGAATCTACCGCTTTCTAAGTTTGATTCTACAAAATCATCATAAGGTTTAACAGCAAGTCCAGTAGCAATAGTACCTCCTGCAGCTATCTTTGCTCCTAACAGAGGATTTCCTGTACCTAATCCTACAGCAGTTCCTACAACCTGAGATGCAAGTCTACCTAAACCTCTTTTACGTTCTTTCTTTGCCATTTCTCTTTCAGCTTTTTCTACTTGTGCTTGATAGTCACTTCTAGCTTTTTTTATATCTTGTCTTTCTTCTTCTACAGCAATACCTAAGTCAGATTGACTAAGCCTTTGAGCTAAGGATTGCTCTGCTTTAAATCTATTTAATAATTGTGAAAATGTTGCCATTACAGTTTACCTTCCGTTAATTCTAAAAAATGTTCTACACTACCAGCACCCTGTTCAGTGTTGTAGTGTTTTTTCCAATACTTTGCTAATTCTTTTTTGCCTTCTTTAATCGGCTCTGGTATACGCCAGTACTTAATTCTACAATGTAAAATACCAGCAGCAATGTTAGTACGAAGAATCCAGTCCCAATCATCGCCATTAGCGTCAATAAAATAATAAGGGTCAATGCCAAGAATATCAGCAGATGCCTGAAGCAATTCAGGACGAGATGATATAAAGTTTTTGCAATTGTCCACGGCTGTACTGGGTTCCACTTGCCAGAAGCTTCTAGCAGGACCTCTTCCAATTTGTTCGATATATTCGTACTTGCTCTCCACAAGCCCTGTAGCATAGACGATGTCCAACGCTTCTTGTTTTGCATACTTTTCTCCCATCTGAACGCAAACATCTTTAATTAAATCTTTTATTTGATTAGTATTTACGCTCATTGTTTCTCCTCTTAGTGTGATTAAAAATACTATTAGTATAGCTTGAATACACTTCACCACTATAAAATATTAAATATTTAGTATTTGTGTCAAGCATTTTATGTCTCCAGTTTCTCAATTCTACGTCTTAAAAAGTCTATTTCTTTTAATAATTCTTGCCTTACAACACTAATATCATTTTTTGTGTCATTTTCTTTTAATATACTTTCGTATATTACTCCTTGTCTTTTTTCAGCTCTAATTAAATTACCTCTTTCTAGAAAGGTAACTGAATCTCCTTCTTGTATATTTTCACTAGAAGGTCTTGTTCTAAAAAAATTATCCTCTATCATGATGCTCTCTTGTATTTTGCTCTAAACTCTATAGAGATATCATTTATTTCTAATTCTTCTCCTGATTCATCTTGAAGTTGGAATGATATTGATTCACAATCTTGATTTATTGTATAAACTAAAGTATCAAACTGACCTAAACCATCTTCAGGAGTTGCAGTACCAGCACTTGTATAGCTTGTGCTTCCGTTTAAAGCATAACTTAGAGTTACAGTATTACCATTACTAGAACCTCCATCATCTTTTGCTGTAACGTATACTTTATAAATCTTTTTAACTTTACCTGGTGCACCAAAATCTATATCTTTTGTTCTAACTGTTATCTGTTCTGTTCCTTTATCTCCTGATAACTTCTTTACTTTTTTATTATTATCAACACCAGAATATTCTAAAAAATATAAACCATCAACAGAATCAACAAAGTTTGACATACCATTAATCATAGATTTAGTAACACTCCAACCTTGAGAACCAAAATCATATACAAGAAAATCATCTGTACCTGTAGTATTTTGACAAACTACTAATTGTTTATATTTACGATTATAACCTATAGCAGTTCTTTCTCCAGCGTTAGACTCAAAAGTATTATCATCTAACAATAAAGATAATTCTACAGGTGTACTTTGTCCTGTATAGATAAACACGCCTTCGTCATTTACCCAACACAATCCAAAAGGAGTCTTTATAACAGACTCTTGATTATTACATCCAACTCCTTCGTGTTCTGATTCTAAATACCAACCAGCATCAGAAGTAGATTGAACATTTATAATAAATAATTTTCTCTTTTTGTATGCAAGAAGCTTGTCTCCCAAACTATGTAAAGCTGTAAAAGAGTCACCATCATTAATACCTATATCTAAAAAGAAAGAATCTGGAAAAGTAGCAAATCTGTTGACAGGACTATAATATATTCTATCGTCATAAACTTCATCATCTTTTCTAACGTTTGCTATCCAGGCTCTTCTAGCACATACTGTAGCTGCTTTGTATCCACCTTTTGTACCTAATGAAATACTTTTCTCTGCTTGAGAGTAACCAGTAACACTTTCATAAGTATCTAAACTTGGATTCTTTGCTGACAATCCTGTTACATTAGCCATTTGTCCTGAGGCAGGATAGTTAGTAGAATCCCACGCTGTATATTCGTCAAACAAGTTAGTTCTAACTCCTCTTTCATAATCAGCATCTAAAAATAAAATAAATCTATCATTAGTATCTTTTAATCTTGTATAAACTCTAAAACCTTTTTCGTTTCTTCTAAACACATTACTTGCATTTACTCTAACATTTATATCACTAAAGAAATCTCCTATTGTTATAGAAGCAGTAGTTGATATAGGAGTGTGAGGAAGTGTTTCATCTCCTGTATAATTTACTAAAGTGTGAGTAAATTCATACTGACCACTAGCCCATCCACCGCCACCAATAGGTTCATCTGTTGATTTTTTCAATTGAGTTCCAGCTCCATATTCAGAAATAGTTGTTCCAAACTGTCCTCTGGTTACTGTAATCTTTTGAACGTTAGCATTACTAGTACTAGAATTAGCTGTAATTTTCATAGCTTCATCACCTAAATAAATTATGTCATCAACCTCCAAATCTGCATTGGCTGAAATATCTGCAGGACTACTTGCTTTTGTTACAAACATTCTAGTGTGAGATATCTCAATTGTATCATCATTAGAATCAGACGGATTAGCAGTTGTTATAATATTTACACTACCATCTGTTATGTTAGATATGTTAGGTTGAGTAGGTGATGTAACAAAAGATACTTCAAACTCTCCTTCAGCACTAGGATTTGTTATAGATGAATCTACATGCAGAGCTTCAAAAGCATTATTATCTTGCACTGGTGCAGCATCTCCTATAAACCATTCTGTTATATCTTGTCCAAATCTTGGTTTATTTAACAATCTAAGTACTTTCTGAGTGAAAGAACCAGATGTATCTACTCTATCTTTATCTGCTATATACAAACTACCATCAACAAAATAATATACAGGTTCACAGCTACCGTCAGATATTGCTACCTGATTAGTTGTACCTGCATGTGAAAAGTTTCCTGTAGTATTAAAATTTCTATAAAAGAACTTTATATTCTGTGAGTCTGGATATGCAATTATTTCTCTAGCAGTTTCATCAACTCTATTGCCATCTGCTGGAGTTTCTCCTTGAACTAAAGCATCAGTATTATTAATATCAAACTGAGATGTAAACAAGAACGCACCATTACCATGATTAGTAGCGTGATTTAAATCTGTAGCACTTGACTTATCCTCAGCATCTTTCGATGATTGAATTAGTCCAGCTTTAGATACAATCGCATTATCAGCTAACGTTAACTGGTTTACGTTTATATCTCTAGGTGAGGACTTCGTATTGAGTCCTCCACTAAAGTCGTTTAGTTGTAACATTTGTTTAGGCACTTAGCACCCGCATCCACATTCACAGTTCATATTGTCTCCTCTTATTTTAGGGCTTTTTTAACTTCAGCCCAGATTTCATCATCTAGTTTATTGTCTGATTTCTTAATGAAATAATCACCAAGTTTTAATAACACAGCTTTTAGAATTTTTTCACTCAATAAGCCTGTTAATAGTTTACTTATTACGATATTCATGTTAGTCTCCTCTTACCATTTTACTTTATTAGCCCAGTAAGCTGCACTCATCTTACCTTTGGCTATGTTTCTTCTATGTCTCGCCTTGAAACTTTTACGTTTCATCTTGATTCTTCTTGACTCGCCCTTTTTAGGCTTGCCTGCAGTTTTAGCACCTTGCTGTCCAAAGCGTATAGTCTTTACTTTGTCTCCCTCTTTAGCAACCACAATATGTGATTTCTTTGGATGATTTGGTGTACGTTTAGGTTTGTTAAAACCAGATACACCAGCCCTTGCTAATCTAGGGTCTTTTTTACTTTTTTTCTTTGGCGGCATTCTTCATCTTTCCATTTTTTTTCAACATCTTAAAATCTAATGCTGTAATTTTGTCTCTAGGTGGTGCCACTCTAGCAATTTTCATTTGTTTTTTTGATAGTCCAGGCATTATTGTATCTCCTTCTTAATCTTGTCAAATACTTCTCTTTCATCAAATCTCATACTGATACCAGGTTCATATCTTTCAATCTCTTGACCTTCTTTTAGAATGATAATAGTAGGGACAACTTTAATATTCCATTCTTTTTGTATTACTGCACCTATAGTTTTGTTGTTTAAATCTATCTCAGCTACATAGCAAAGGTTAGCTAGTTTTTCTATTTCAACTCTGTTTTTATAGTTCCAAGAAGCATTAACTTGTACTACGGCACACTTCTGTATATTTAACCCTTGTATTTCTGCAAAGCTATCTAAGTTGACTGATTGTGAGTACAGCCAAGATAGCGAGGAGAAGAGCGTTAATACCAAGTATGATATAAATCTGTTGTTCATCTGTAAACCTCATTAGTCTTTATTCATGTCAAGTAACGTTTCTTGAATCATTCTTGTATCATCTTTAACAGAGTCTACCTTTTCTTCAAGTTTGTCTACTTTACCTTCTGTGTTTAATATTGAATCACGTATCATTTGGTCTTTTAAGTCGTATTCCATACGTGAAACCTCTGGTTCTGGTAGTTCTTTAGCAAGTTCTATTTCTGCTTGTAATGAATACCACATACCAATAATCATACCTACAGTGACAAGTATGCTAATAGCTGTCTCTATAGATAATGTGAATTTAGTTTCTTTACCTACTTCCATTGTTGCCCCTTTATGTTATTTCACTATGAACTAATACGCCACCTGCGTAAAAGTTATTATTCTTTGTTAATATTGTATAAGTTTCTGTTTCGTCTGGAGCTAGAGAATATGTATCTACTGTTTTAATAGAATCCATAAATCTTATTCTATCTCCTTTTTGTATTTCTTCTGCATCTAATCCATATAATTCTTTTGCTTTTGCTGGGTCTAAACAAACCATAGTACCGTCTTCTTTGTATATAGGGTGGTCTTTAGTAATTGCTAATCCTACACTATTTGTAGCTATTTTTTTACCATTTTCAATGTGTGTATATATAACATCTTCCATATCATTAAATTTATATACAATTAAATCATCGTGTCTTGGTTTTTCAATTTGTAATATTTCAACTTCCTCAACAGAATTAGTTTCAAAATTGTACGACATAACCATATCTCCAACTTCTAGTTCGCTAATATGTTTATAATAATTTATGCAATTTACTGGAATTGCTTCGTGTACACAAAATCCACCAAAACTCGTAACTACTGTATCAACATTTATATCAGAATTTGTAGTGTTGTTATTTTCTATGTCCATTGTTCTATCTACATTTTCTGTTTGTGTAGGGTGTGGTGTAAAATTAAATCTAACATAAGCAGTAACACTTCCACTAAAGTTTACTGTAACTCCATTGGTAGAGCCAACTCCACCAGTTTGTGCAAGAGTATTATTATTAGCTCCTTCAAAACCAGTACCACTGTTTGCTGTTCCACTAGTTCCCGGGTCGCCTGTATTTGACACAGCAATTTTTAAACTTCCTCTAGCTGTTCCAGAATTTATTGTATCGTCACAACCTATTTTACCACTAGCATCAGTTAAAGCATTTGTAGTAACTCCGTGATTTTGAGTACCATCACCTGGAGAGGCGAATACAAATCTAATTGTAGTATCACTCCAAGTACCAAACGAAGCGTTAGCTGCCGCAGCATCGTGGTCATAACTATAGAACTCACTTATAGCGTGTGGAGCAGAGCCGTCTGGTCTATTTGCTGCATCATTTGCAGTATTTATAGTTGCAACAGTTCCGTCAGATAAGTCTTCTAATGAAGTATTAGCAGTAGTAGAAGTTCTACCAAACTCAGTATTTATTTCACTAAACTTTATTTGTCCTGATGCAGTTAAAGTCATTTTTTAAGTTCCTCAATTTCTGCTTTTAATTCTTGTATAGATTTAATTAGCACTGGTACTAGTTTAGAATAATCTACTGCTTTGAAGTTATCTTTACCTTGTAGACCTTCATATTCTTTTACTACTTCTGGTATTACTTCTTCCATTTCTTGAGCAATAACTCCAATGTCGTGACCTCTTTCTTTACCGTTAGCTTTGTCTTTTTTCCAATCAAACTCTACAGCTCTCATTTTCATAACATCTTCTAAGCCGTATGGTAAAGCTTCAACATTTTCTTTTAAGTTTTTATCAGAAGCTGTAGTGCTTGAGAAAGCAACAATATCTGCGTCTGCGTGAAACTCTCCACCAGCAACAAATCTAAATTCATCTTGTACACCATTTACTTCTACTTTGATTGCATTGTCTGTAGAGAAATGAATACCATTATCTGCATCTCTACCAACTACAAGAGAAGAATTTAAAATAGAACTTATACTAGTCTGTGATGAGTGAACATTAAAAGCTAAATCGTAAGGGTCAGAATCGCTACCAGTAGATGTATCTGACCAATTAATATTGATACCACCAGCCTCTACAAATTTCCACTCTTTACCTTGAGAAATTGTAACCTCTGTACCGTCTCCGTCTTCCACCTGGAAAGTAGTTAATTGATTTGTATTTGTGTCGGTATTTGTCACTGTTTCTGTGGCTGAACTAATTCCAGTTACGTGTCCATAGGTATCAAGTGTTATGTCCTGTATATAGGTTCTACCACTATTATTTACAGATGACTGAGAAGAAGTATCTTCGTGGTTAATTGTTACAGCTCCAGAAGTACCGCCACCAGTCAGTGCATTACCTGCTGTAACACCAGTAATATCACCACTAGTCGTTGTAAATCCAGAATCATTATTAAATGCAGACAATGGAATTTCACTAATTAGTTTTCTTCTATCTGCACCGTTATCTAAAATTATAAGTTCATCTTGTGAACTATCAACTGATGCAGTCATATCAGTTAATTCTGACATATCTAAGGTAAGAGTTACTGAACCAGAACTTCCTCCTCCAGATAATCCTACACCTGCAGATACATTAGTTATATCTCCTTGTGGTGCCAATGCTACAATACTTGCCATATCTATAGACTTTACAGTGTTTGAGTCGCTAGTATCAGCCATTAATACTAAGTCGTTAGTAGCCACTGCACTAGATAAAGCAGTTCCTTGAATGTCTACATTGAGTGTAACACCTCCACTTGAACCACCACCTGATAGTCCAGTTCCTGCCGTAACTCCAGTAATATCTCCTGTATTCGTCGTATAACCAAAAGATGTAATTCTATCATTTATCGCTGCAGAGGACATTATATGGTCATCAGCATCAACGAACTCACCAGCCAAATCAATGTCGTTAAATGAGTGACCTCCTAAAGTTATTGAGCCCGATGTTGTAAAACCAGCAGCTGTAATTGTACCAGAAGTTGTATCGTTTGCATCGTTCTTTAAAAACGCGTCATCTACATTTAAAGTTACAGAACCACTAGTACCTCCACCGCTTATATTAGTTCCTGCAACAACTGCAGTTATGTCTCCCTGTGGTGCAAGTGCTACTATACTCGCCATATCTATAGACTTTATAGCATTGCTATTACTAGTGTCTGATATAAGAACTAAATCATTAGTTGCTATCTCACTTACTAAAGAAGTTCCTTGGATGTCTACATTAACTGTAGCACTACCTGAAGTTGCTCCTCCACTTAATCCACTTCCTGCTACAACAGCAGTTATATCTCCAGTATTAGTTGTGAATCCTGAGTCATTGTTAAACTGACTTAGTTTTATTTCTGATACAAGTTTTCTTTTTTGTGAACCATTATCTAAATATACTAGTTCGTCTTCACTACCAACTATGTCAGCAGTTCCGTCAGTAAGTTCACTCAAATCAACATCTACTTGATTTGCTTGTACATCAATAAGATTACCAGCACCTACTGCTAAAGTAACTCCACCAGATGAACCGCCACCTGTAAGACCATCTCCTGCAGTTACCCCTGTTATATCTCCAGATGAAGCAAGAGCTACTATATCACTTACAGTTATCTTTTTTACTGCTGTTGCTGAAGCATCATATATAGCGACAATATCACTAGTTGTAACTTCTGGTGCTAATCCAAGACCATTGATGTCTAAATTTAAAGTAGCATCGCCACTAGTTGCTCCTCCAGATAATCCTGTACCAGCTACTACTGATGTTATGTCACCAGTGTTAGTTGTATATCCAAAAGATGTGATTCTGTCGTTAATTGCTGCAGAAGTCATCAAGTGGTCGTCTACATCATTAAATTCTCCACCTAAATCTATATCATTTACTGCGTGTCCACCAAGAGTTAAACTACCTGCTGTAGTAAATCCAGCTGCAGTTATTGTTCCACTAGTAGTATCATTAGCATCATTTTTTAAAAAAGCATCATCTACGTTTAGTGTCACGCTTCCAGTAGTTCCTCCACCACTAAGGTTTGTACCAGCTACTACGGCAGTAATATCACCTTGAGGTGCTAATGCAACGATTTCTGTTATTGTAGTAGACTTTACAGTATTACTATCATTGGTATCAGATATTAATACTAAGTCGTTTGTCGCTACTTCTGCTGCTAAGCTAGTTCCTTGTATATCTACATCAAATGTTAAATCGTATGGGTCTCCATCTGTACCATTATCGGTATCTGTCCAGTTGATTTGCATACCCTTACCATCTATAAATTTAACTTCTTTATTTTCAGTAACTGTTACTTCTGTTCCATCGCCATCCTCTAAAACAAAACCAGAACCCATTGTGTTAGCAGTAACAAATCCACTATCATTATTAAAGTTAGATAATTTGATTTCACTTGCTGCTTTTCTTGATTCTGTAGTTCCGTTTTGTAAAATAAATTCTGTTGTTCCAGATATATCTCCTGTCATATCTGTAAGTTCACTAAAGTCTAATGCTAATGTAGTACTAAATGCACCACTACTTGCACTACCTCCACCACTTAAACCAGTACCTGCGGTTACACCAACAGAAGTAATATCGCCCTGCGGTGCTAATGCAACAATACTTCCAACATCTATAGATTTTACAGTATTACTATCACTACTATCAGACATCAATACTAAGTCACCTGTTACTACTTCTGATGCTAAGGAAGTTCCTTGTATATTTACATTTATTACTGCACTAGAAGCAGTAAGTCCTGTACCTGCAAACAATGTTGCTATATCATCTATAGATTCTTTTTTAGTTGGGT
>CAACVD010000059.1_pt1 | contig 42480 bp, 57 predicted proteins | sample 2381771 | NCBI WGS metagenome assembly CAACVD01 (sample SAMEA5211965, study PRJEB30684) | marine metagenome | biome: Marine; feature: Epipelagic; material: Water | collected 2015-10-15 | depth 15 m
TGGTGATAAAACTGTATAGGTCAAAATAGATGATCCAATTATCACTGAAATGGCATGAGTAAAGCATTTAAAATTAAATCATTGTTTGATGTTTGGCTACAGCAAAACAATATTAAAGGCGAAACCTTTTACAACATGATGTACTTGACACGAAATGAAGATGTTGTATACTTTAAATTAAGTTGGACTGGTGATGAAAATTACCAGATTGTGCAACTGAGATAATGTCTCCTTCGTCTAGCGGTTAGGACATCACCCTTTCACGGTGAAGACACGGGTTCGATTCCCGTAGGAGATGCCAACTTTACCTCTAGTATCTAAAATGTTATAATTACTATACGCCGATGGTGGAATGGTAGACACGCTGGTTTTAGGAGCCAGTGCCTCGGTTTGTGAGTTCGAGTCTCACTCGGCGTACCATTAATCCTAGTTGGGGGGTGTACTAGGCATCCCCCGATAAAAACAATGAATAAAAAAAAGGCACAAGTAATTTTTACAAGTATTCCATTTACGGATACAACCAGACCATTAATGGCTCCTGGTGCCCTCAAAAGTATTGCTATTAAAAATGGTTATTCATCTGTTGCTTTGGATTTGAATGCCAAGTATCTTAATATTATTACTAATCATCCACAATCAAATCTGGTGTTAGAGTTTTTCAAAAATGGGGTGCTTGATCCAGCAGTGGCAAAGTTTGTAGAAAATTTACTGGATAAAATAACCGATGAAATATTGGAATTCGATCCTCAAGTCGTTGGGCTAAGTGTGTTCACATATGACTGCAGAATATCTGCCCATTATATTTCTTGGTTATTAAAACGTAAAAAACCAAATATTAAAGTATTGTGTGGTGGTTCTGGATTGTATGAAAACTTTTCGGGAAAATCAATAATTGATCCTTCGTTGATAGAAAACAGTGTTATTGATCTATGTATTAGAGGCGACGGAGAAAAGCCATTGGAAGATTTTTTACAAAAAAACTGCAACGCAGAACAAATAAAACAAAAAGTTTATCCCCAACTATCAAATGAAGAACTTAATAACTTGCCTATTCCTGACTATGAAGACTATGATTTTTCATTTTATCCACGGTTTGAAATTCCTATTCAAGGTAGTAGAGGATGTGTAAGAAACTGTACTTTCTGTGATGTTCATGTTCATTGGAAAAAATTTACATGGAAAAGTGGTGAAAAAATATTCAATGAAATGCTAGAATTTTACACAAAGCATCAGTATAAAAGTTTTCACTTTACTGACAGTTTAGTAAATGGAAACATGCTGGAATACAGAAAAATGGTAAATTTACTAAGTGAATTTAATAAAACACATGCGGACGATCCTATAACTTGGACTAGTGAATTTATTATTAAGCCAAAGAATCAGTTTACAGAGGAAGATTGGAAACTTACAAAACTAAGTGGATGTTATCGTATAGTGACAGGCATTGAATCCTTAAGCGAAAAAGCAAGATTCCATATGGGAAAAAAATTCACAAATGAAGACATAGAATTTGCCATACAAATGTGTAAAAAATATGATATGCCGATCTTATTTTTAATGATTGTTGGTTATATCACTGAAACAGAACAGGATATAATTGATGCCCAAAAATGGTGGAAAGAACATGTGGATTACAAAGATATAATAAGAGTGAATGTAGGCACCCCATTAGGCATTTTAAAAAACACTCCCTTATCTGAAAATTTTCATTCATTAGGATTAGATTGGACTGGGGATAATGATCAAGATTGGAAAAATGAAAATAGTGATCCTGCCACAAGAGTAAGATGGTATGAAACAATCAGTAAAACGCTTACAGACTTAGGATTTGTGGAATATCATCCTCATGATAATCATTTTATAATTGAAAGAATCCAAGGCGCTTATAATGAACTTGTCTAAAGTAAGGTTTGTTGTTGAAGCCCAAAGTGTTAATAATAACAGCATGTCACTTTGTATATCTTGTAACAATAAGACTTACACGTTTGACAAACTAGCGGCAAGTAATAACATAGACATACAAGTAAAATTTCCGTCAATCTGTAAATTTGAAACATTTGGAAAAAATCCAAAGGATACAATTATAGATGACAATGGAAAAATAATACAAGATAAATTTATAATTCTAAAAGACATTCAGATTGATGGATTTTCTGTTGATAAAAATTACCTTTCAAGATTTATTAATTTTCATAGCTTAGATCATGGCAAAATTACAACAAACTTTTGGTCATTTAATGGCATTTGTCTAATAAATTTTTCTCCCACAGCTTTTCAATGGTTAGCTTCAACAAAACAACATTGACAAAAATTTATTTTACTTTATAATGAAACTTTAATGAAAGAAAAAATAATACTTACAGACATAGATGGCGTAGTCCTTAATTGGGAAGAAGCATTTGAACACTATATTAACAAACATTACAAAATAAAAATAAAAGACCCAACCAAGTATCAAGCACATCTAAGATGGCCTCTACCAAAAGAACAATTGGATCAAGTGTTATGGCATTTTAATATGAGTGCTTGGATGGGATACCTAAATCCATTAAGAGATTCTGTTAATATAATTAAACAACTAAATGAAGAAGGTTGGCGTTTCATAGCAATAACTTCTATACACGATGATGAAGCAACGCAAAAACTAAGAGAATCTAATCTAAAAAGCTTATATGGAAATGTATGGGACAAGGTTATATGTTTGCCGACCGGTGGTGCTAAAGACGAAGCATTGTTACCATGGAAAAATTCTGGATACTTGTGGATCGAAGACAAGTTTGAAAACGCCCAACTTGGTGCTGATATGGGACTAGATCCCATACTAATGCGTCATGAATATAATGCACATTTTGAAGATGTGCGTATCACCAAGGTTGACAATTGGCAACAGATCTATTACTATATAAACAAGCGATGACAAATATGAAAGTTTTTATTGGCTGGGATTCCAGGGAGGACATTGCCTACCAAGTTGCCAAACATTCAATTAAAAAACACAATCCCGAAGCACAAGTTTATCCACTTAAATTAAACACATTAAATGAACTAGGCATTTATACTCGTGATGTTGATGCTAAAGCATCTACAGAATTTACTTTTTCACGTTTTTTTGTGCCTATGTTGACAGGCTATAAAGGTTGGGCATTGTTCATTGACTGTGATTTTCTATGTTTGACAGACATCAAAGAATTGTTTAATCAAGCAAATGACAATTATGCAGTGATGGTTGCTAAGCATGACTATACTCCAAAATCTTCAACCAAAATGGATGGCAAAGCACAAACTGTTTATCCTAGGAAAAATTGGTCATCCTGTATGTTATGGAACTGTGAACATCCTTCAAATAAACTATTGGATCTCAACGCAATGAACACCAATGATGGATTGTGGCATCATAGATTTGTATGGTTAGCAGATCACGAAATTGGTGAAATATCCCACGAATGGAATTGGCTGACAGATTGGTATCAATCGCCTGAAGATGGTCAACCCAAAATGTTACACTACACAGAAGGTGGGCCTTGGTTTGAAAATTTACAAGATGTTCCATATGCTACAGAATGGCTGAATGCTGAACAAGAATACAAAGCAACATTAATAGATTCAGTGGAAAAAAAGATTGCTCGCGACGACGGTGGCTGGTAAATCTTTCTATCTAAAAAATAAAACAATAAATTAACTTATGTGTGGGATCTATGGTATAACCAAAAAAGACGTCCAGTTGATTAAATCCTACATTTCAACATGTTGGTACAGAGGTCCGGATGGTACTGACACTTGGTGTGATGATGATATCACACTAGGACACAATTTGCTTTCAATCACATCACAACCATCACAAGGTAAACAACCATGGATTACTGACAAAGGCAATGTTCTGGTTTACAATGGCGAAATATTCAACTATCAAGAACTAGTTGAACAACATAATTTCACACCCAAGACCACTTGTGACACAGAACTTCTGGCGTATCTCATTGATAAGTTTGGTGTTGATGCAGTTAAACTTATCGATTCCATGCATGCCTTTGCTTATTATGATCAAAGCAACAAAACAATTATGCTCAGCAGAGATCATGTTGGCATCAAACCATTGTTCTATGCCGAAATATCGGACGGTATAATATTTGGATCTGAAATCAAAGGCATGTTAGATTATGTGCCTAACAGTAGAAAGATTGATGATTTGGCAGCTGCCTGTATGTCATACTCTGGCAACAATGTCACCAGGAACACCATGTTCACCAACATCAAAAAAATTATGCCAGGCGAAACTGTGGTGTATAGTGTGCCACACAAAAAATTTTTGTCACATCACAGAACTGTAATAACTCCAACATCTAATTCATCTCTTGACCTTGCACAGTTTAGACATGAAGCACACGAAACAGTAAAAATGTCAACACTTGGCATTAGAAAGTTTGGAATGTTTTTGTCAGGCGGACTGGACAGTACACTGGTTGCATATGAACTAAGAAAGATTCTGGGTGAATTAGACTCATTCACAAATCAAATGAATCCAAATGTTGTGATAGGAGAAGACTTCAATGATGATGCTAACTGTGCCAGAAGATTTGCGGAAGACTTTAACTTAAATCATAATCCTGTAGAAATAACTCCTAAACTTATTGAACAATATTGGGCGGACTCAATGTATCTTATGGAACAACCCGTGTATAACATGAATCTACCAATGTATTATTACACAAATCAATTTCTAAGCCGCAAGGGTGTGGTGGTAACCATGGCAGGCGACATGGGCGACGAACTGTTGGGAGGATATCCAAAGTATTGGAAACTGAGGAAGGATCTTCCAAAGTCATTCAGTGACATGATTTGGAAGTGGATGCATCGTATCAAACGACCTATAAAACTGGTCAGCAAAATAGATCCGCAAGACATACACAGTGAACTGTGCAAGACTATTCCACAGGAATTGTGGAACGATCGTGATCCTATTAACTCATACATGGCAGTGGATTGTGTGACACAAGTACCAGAAGAGTTTTTCTCACGCAATGATCAGTTTGGCATGAGATTTTCAATGGAGGGTAGATTTCCTTTAGCCACCAAAAGATTCATGAGATATTGTATGGACATACACAGTGACCATAAGATTGGGAAAGAAAAATCAGAGACAAAACTGCCTACCAAACTGGCATACAAAGGTTACATGCCTGACTACATTATTAACAAAATGAAAACTGGTTGGAGTGTGCCATTAATATATTGGATTAGTAATCATAAAAATCTTAGTGATCTTGCCATGCAGTACATGAAGGGCAATGATTGTCTCAAAGAAGTTGTGGGTATGGACAACTGGGATCAAAAGAAAACTAAAGTGGTTAGTTGGATGATGCGGACTTGGGCCAAGAGTTACTGTATGGAACTAAAAGCGTAACCAGAAGCCATTTCATTAAGAGTGAACTGCTGATGTGCTAGATGCCATAACCAAGGCTCTCTTTCAGGACGATTGGGTGTTTCAATATTTTCAATTTTTGTCGCCATAGGATAAGCCGCACATTCAGTGCCACATATCACTGGTATGCCCATGCACACTGCTTTAATGGCAACCATTGAATTAAATGTTACCACACACCATGCATCTTTGAGGTCTTGTTCAAGTGGTGGCTGATTTTCCTTTTTATCAAACCCACGTAATTGTGTAACTCCATTCACTGTGTGGACTTGTGGATTCAAAGGCTTATCTCTCACCACAATTTCACGGTCTGTTTGCTGTTTTAAGGTCTCTACAGTAGTGTCTAACCACTGCTGTGCATCAAAGTACCATTCAATGGCCCCTGTGGGTGGACATACTATAACTTGTGTTCCAGTTGTTTGCCAAGGCACTATATCTTGTTGAAAATTTTGTTCATATCTATTGGGGTTTTGTTCTGTAATTTGTGAATTAGTGTGACCATTTTTTGTAATTCGATACCAATTGACTGCATTATCGTGCCCTGCATTGAAATATGCGTGGTCACAAAAATAATAATCATGTCCACCACGTTTCATCATGTCGCCTGCACCTCTGAGTATGCCAAAATAAAAATATTCATCATCAGGCATTGGTTGTCCGTTGGGGATAGGATCAATTATTGTACCATTGGTTCCTTTGGCCCAATGTTTGACAATGCCTTCAGTGGCTGGTCTCATTGTTCTAACGCAACGCATCATACATCCTTTCAAACATATCTTTGAATAGTCCTGACTCTATCTCTTCCTGTGTGTATTGATGCCAACTGAGTGTGGCTAACCAATCTTCACGATTGTTAAGATACATCGGCGTGCCAAACTTTTGTAACGGTTGTGATACAGGAAATGCAGGACAAGAACCATGACAATACACAGGTATACCTTCAACAATAGCGTCAATTGAAACCATTGAACAGGACGTTACTACACAGTTAGCGTATTTTAAATCTTCTTCGAGTGGTACCAGTGCATAGGCAGGACCGCTCTTACCATTTTTTCTTGGTTTGTGTCTTACCTTGATAGGCATGTCAGTTTGTGTCCGTAGCCATTCAACAGTGTGTTGCTCCCAATCTCGTTGTCCAATATAAGAATTAATTGTAACGGAAGATGGTGCAACCAAAATATAATCGCCAGTGTTTTTTCTCCATGGTTTGATATCAATGTGTTGGATTCTGTCCCGCGGAAGGTCAGGAAAAATTTTTGTCACGTGAATGTCTCCAAAACAAACTCTCCAAAAATATTCTGCTTGTGGATTGACTGCTTGTTTTAAAGGGTTCCAGCGTCCCCAGTATGGCATGTCACAAAACAACCAAGGCTTGTTAGTATTTTTATATTCAACCGCTCTAGCATAATTTTTGGTTGCCAATCCCCACATGGCCGGTATTCCATGTGCATGATGATATTTCTGCAGTGGTCCTAGTGTGTACCATGCTTTTGAATCTTTACCGTGATTGTTGTTAATCACGTTAAGTTTCATTTAATTTTATCCCAATAATCATTTTTGTGTGGACGATAGATGTCTTTGCGTTTGGAACGTCCGTCTAATTTGCGTGGGCCTTTGAGATGATCCATGTAAGCACCAAGAGGCGAATTGATAAACACATGACCTCCAGGTATGTGTGGATGTCCTTCAGATATATTAAAAGATTTCATTCCACGATCTGTATACTTTTTTTGTAACACCCAAAACAAATATGAATCATGAAATTCAAGTTCATTAAAAAGAGAATCTGTACGATACATGTTTTGCCAATCTTCCTGAAATTGTTGATTAAATTGAGAACGTGTGTCATAAATTACAAATCCACATTCGGGATATATTTTTTGCCTTCCTAGGTAAGCACAATAGTTTTCACTAGGTAAAAGGCTCTCAACAAAACCTTCTGGAACATTAGAGTGGGTAACAACATCTGCATCCAGCCAGACAACTAAGTCTGAGGTATCATTGAGAGCCGCATGTGATACACAATATGATTTATGTGCAAATTTAACAGCGTCCCACAAATATGAATATTTTCCATTTGGATCAGTACCTGGCTTTATGCCATTAGCATAAGGATTAGACTTGTGCCTCTGTTTGAATTCACGTAACTTAGGACAAGCAGTGTTGATATCAATCCATTCTATTCTATCTGAAAGATTTTTTTGATAGTTATAAGGAAGCCATTCATAATAAATTTTTAATTTAATTGATTCAGGCCAATGTTTGTCAAAGGTCTCAATCATGCGTTTTCCATACTGTCCGTATCCAGACTGTGACATGGTGGTTATGACCGTTTTTGATGTTGGCATATCAGCAAGTATTTAAATAGCACATAATGAAAGTTGAATTATTGTGAAATCATGAGAACCATTGAGGTAGCAACCACATATAATAAAAAATATTATGACTTAGTTGGAAAACGCATGGTTGAGTCATTCGTAAAGTATTGGCCAAAGGAGGTTGAACTGCATGTATACTGGCAAGAACAACAACCAGAAATTCTACAAGACAACATTGTCTATCATGAACTGTATAAAGTGCAACCACAGTTAAAACAGTTTGTTGACAAATGGCAAGATGATCCGGAAAAAAATGGATGGCGTGAAGACAGACAAAAATGGGTGTGGAAAAATGATGGAGTTAAATTTTCACACAAAGTGTTCGCACAAACACACAGAATAAAAAATTCAACTGCGGATTACATATTGTATTCGGATGCTGACACAGAATATGTCGCAACTCCAAACTTTGATTACTTGGAAGAAATATGTCCTGCAGATTCGTTATGTACATTTTTTGATAGGCCAAAATTTAGAGATGAAACAGGTTTCTATATGCACAATCTAAAACATGAAAGAGCAAGAGATTGGGCCGATAGATTAGAAGAAATTTATTTGTCTGGTGAAGTATGGACTTATGAAGAAAACAGGGCCGCTGACCAATACACAATGGCATATGGCAGAGATTCATTCAAAGATTGTAAACAAATGGATCTTGTAAAATATCATCCTGATGTAGACATAAAAGATCCAGTACCAACTTCTCCATTAGGGACATTTTTAAATCATCTAAAGGGAGAAAAAAAGAATGGCTGATGTAGTTTATCCTTTGGCCTCGAGCACATGGGGCGCAGAAGAAATAGAAGCAATTCAAGATGTCATAGCATCAGATATGTACACTATGGGAGGTAGAGTGAAACAGTTTGAGCAAGAATATGCGGATCATTTTGATCATGGATATGCTGTGATGTGTAACTCAGGTTCATCAGCAAATCTGTTGATGCTATCATTATTAAAATTGAAATACAAACTAACTGGTGATATAATTGTGCCTGCTGTGGGTTGGTCAACCAGTTACTTTCCTGTTAATCAAAATGGATTTAAATTAAACTTTGTAGACGTTGATCCACAAACATACAATATTGACACAACAAAAATTGAACAAGCAATTACTCCAAACACTTGTGCTATCATGGCCATTAATCTGTTGGGTAATCCATGTGACTTTGATGCTATCTATAAGATCGCAGATAAACACAACATTTTTGTAATCGAAGATAACTGTGAATCCATGGGTGCGAAATATAATGGTAGGTACACTGGCGGTCATGGTATCATTGGCACGCAGTCTTTTTTCTTTTCACATCACATGCAGACCATGGAAGGCGGGATGATTACTGTGGATAATCAAGAAGATGATGATTGGTTACGTTCACTGAGAGCCCATGGCTGGTGTAGAGATTTGTCTCCAGAAAATCCATTGTTTCAGAAGACAGGTTCTTGGAAAGACAATTTTACATTTGTTACTCCTGGTTATACTGTGCGTCCATTAGAGATGAGCGGAGCAGTCGGTTCTGAACAATTAAAAAAATGGGAAGAAATAATGTCGGCAAGATTAAAAAACAAAGAATATTTTTTTAACAAGTTTGGCGATCAAAAATATTTAAAATTACAAAAGACACAAGGTGAAAGCACTTGGTTTTCTTTTGGTTGCATATGCACTGGAGCATTAACAGGTAGAAGAGACGAACTGGTCACTGCTCTCACAGAAGCAGGCATCCAATCAAGACCATTAGCATCAGGCAATTGGTTGAGACAACCTGTGATGAGCATGTTGGACTACACAGCAACTGGTGATTACTCTGGAGCAAACCTTATTGATGATGAAGGATTTTTTGTAGGCAACGGCATGCAGGATGTAACCAAAGGCATTGACGCCATGTATGAGGTCATACAAAAATTAATATGAAAAGTTTAACTATAGTTACAACATATGGTCCAAGGTATTGGCCTTTGCCTATACAGAAGTCAATTGAAAGCACACTAGAAAATTGGCCGGATCATGCAAAAATACTAGTGTATCCAGATGATCAAACTCAATGTATGTCACATAGTAGATTAGAACATTATGATCTCTGCAGAGAACAACCTGTGTTGGATGAATTTATTGTTAGGAATAAAAACAATCCAAAACTACAGACATTAGGACAAAAAGATTATGAATTTGAATACGATGCCATTAGATTCAGCTACAAAGTGTTTGCTTGTATAGATGCATATCAAAAAACAAAACCTGACATGATGTGGTACCTTGATGCAGACATAATAACATTTGAAAAGATTCCAATGTCATGGTTAGAACACATCATTCCTGATCATGCATTTACATCATACTTGGGCAGGCCAAAAAAAGGATTTTCTGAAACAGGTTATTACGCATTTAACACAGCACATCAATATGCTGGAGATTTTTTCACAAGATGGTCAGAGTATTACGATAAAGATTTGTATTTTGATATACAAAAAGGATATCTTAACCACTTCCCACGTGCTGGTTACACAGACTCATTTACTTTTGACGCAGTAAGATTAGAATTTGAACAAGCCGGCAAAATGGTGAATGAAGATCTTAACGATGGAAGATTTGCTGGAATGAGAAAAGCAAGGCATCCGTTTATCAATTCTGAACTTGGACAATATATGGATCATCTTAAGGGATTCGACAGAAAGGTAAACATGAAAAGCAACGCCAAAGATCTCACAACAAAACAAGCACACAAATATTGGAGCGACCTGAAGTGAAAATATTAGTAACAGGCGCATTAGGTTATATAGGCACTCAGTTCATATACAATATGCGTGATATTGGGCATACATTGATGTGTATTGACTCATCAAAAAAATCATTAGAACAAAGACTTGGCATAGCACTAGAGTACAACAAAAATGTAATATTCAAAAAATATGACATCGTGGATGATCTAAACATATTCAAAGATGTTGATATGATTCTACATTTGGCAGCTAAAGTTGGTTATGTTGACTGTGATGACCACCCAGAAGAAACAAACAGGACAAACATAGAAGGAGTAAAAAACATTTGTTCATTGGACAAACCTACAATCTTTTTGTCCACTGGCAGTGTGTATGGCAAACTTGATCAACCCTGTGTTGAAGATTTAGAATGTAATCCTGCGACACTCTACGCTAAAACTAAACTCCAAGGTGAACAGATTGTAAAAGACACACTTAAACAATACACCATACTTAGACCAGCTACTGCGTATGGATTATCGTTCAAGACACGTCATAATCTATTAATACACACACTGTGTCATGATGCAGTGAAAGGTGGTAGAATAGATCTATATCAACCCGATGCTAAAAGAACTTTTTATCATGTAAATGATTTAGCAAACACTCTCAAACACACAGTGTGTAATTTTGACCAATGGAAGGGTGAAACTTTTAACGTAGGTTCAACACAACTTAACATCACTAAGAGAGGTATAATAGAAGAAATACAAAAATACATTGATGTTGATGTCAATATTGTAGAAGATGAAGACAAAGATCAAAGAGATTATTATGTAGACTATTCTAAACAAGAAGCCATATTCAAAGCAGAAAGACCGTTGGATATTGAAAACATTATAAAATATTATCAAGGACAGTAATGAAAGTTGAAGTTTTTCGCAATACGGTAAAACGTAGAGGCAAAGGTGCATCATTTGAAATGGTTAAGGCCTGGTATGATGGCATCAAATCAGTAGGCGATGAACCAATATGGATTGAAGGCCGTAATGATCCAGAACGTTGGATGGGGGATCCTAAAGAACAAGTTGCTGTGCACTTTGGATATGGGCCTGACAATGCAGGTGATTTTCTCAAAGGCAATCGCAGAAAAATAAGACAGCATCACGAAAAAAATGGTGGCGTGTGTATTGTGTTCGATGGAGGCCTTTGGACATCTTTTGGAAATAGAGCCACTGACTGGGACAAGCATTATTTTAGATGTGCCCTGTGGTCACCCATGCGTAATGGTAACTTTCTCAATGAAAATTCACCAGCAGACAGATGGGAACACATTAAGAAAACTTTTAATATAGACAATCGTCCATGGAAGGCTGATGGCAAGTATATTATGCTATGCACACAACCTAAAGACAACTGGTCCATGGCACAAAAAGATCCTTATGAATGGGTAGATGAGGTGGTTAATGTTTTAAAAGGCGTAACAGACAAAACACTGTTGTTAAGGCCACATCCTAATCATGCAGACAAATGTGCAGAAGATATCCGCAAACGTCATCCCAATATCAAAATTGCTGACATGACCAGAGGCGGTGGCATGTTCAAAAATTATCGTTGGACATTTCTTGAAGAACTGGATGCTTCTGATATCCACTGTGCTATCACACACAACTCCACAGCAGTGGTTGATGCCGCCACATACGGAGTGCCTGTGTTTATGACATCTGACTTGTGTCTAGCATGGGACGTTGGATCCAACAACCTTACACAAGTAGAAACGCCTGTCAAACCAGATCGAGACCAGTGGTTACACAATCTTGCCTATGCCAATTGGACCATAGAAGAAGTTCGCAATGGCACTGTGTGGCGTCGACTTAGACCACACATTGAAAATATCATTAAATGATACTAACAAAATATGAAGCTGATCAATGGTTTGCTGAACAATCATTACCAGATATTAAAATTTTTCCTAATAAGGATATAGAACAGCATTTACGCTACGCACTATCTCAAGTTAGCACTCAAGGTTTATTTTTAGAATTCGGAGTAAGAGACAGGAGAACTTTTAACATAATAAAAGAATATTCAAGTGTTGTCCATGGATTTGATTCCTGGACTGGCATGCCATGGCCATGGCAACTTACAAGATTAGTTGAGCCTGCCAAAACAGGTCCCCATCTTGCGGCAAAGACAATACCAAAGACTGATGACACACAAATATTTTGGAGTGGACTATTTGAGGACACATTGCCTAAATTTATAAAAGAATACAATCAACCAATAAGTTTTTTACACATAGATTCCAACTATTATCAATCGGCAACACAAGTGTTAACAGCACTTGATAATAATATCACTAACGATACAGTAATTGTAATAGGACAGTGTCATGCTTTTGAACAGGCAGATCTTAAAAAATGGAGCAATATATGGAATCATGGACTTTTAGCTTGCAAAAACTGGGGACGTAATATAAAATTTTTTAGTAGGAATCATTTCTTACAAGTAGCAGGAAAAATAATATGAAAGCATTTATCATATATCTTAAAGAAGTACAATCTACAATCGATTCTGCCTTAGAATGCAAACGCACAGCACGTGAATATGGTTTAGACGCATGGTTAATGGAAGGATTCACTCCATCCAGGGCAGATCAATTTATTAAAGAACAAAATTTAAAACCATACTTACCAGGGCCTAAATTGTTTCAAATTAAATGGCAGAAGGGTGGAGTACGTGGCTGCATGATATCACATTATCATGTCTGGAAAAAATGTATAGAATTAAATCAGCCGATTGTTGTGCTTGAACATGATTCAAGAGTAGCAAGTGAAACTTACAGAGCTGACTTTGAAGATGTATTGCATTTGGACGCACATAGATTTGAACAGGATCCAGACAAAGGCAAAAGTTTAGTGGTTGAAGATTTTGTTAATATACGCAAAGGTGAAAACCAACTCATGGGTACATATGGCTATGTAATTAAACCACACGCCGCTGAAAGACTGATAAAAGGCGCCCACGAAGATGGTGTCACCGCATCTGACATGTTTGTAAAAGACAAGTATGTTCGTATACAGGTTGTAAAACCAAGGGCAGTGTATGTTAACAGTCAAGACAGTTTGACTGGCAACAGAGCGTTCTATATATAATCATATGCACATTACAATAACAGGCTCACACGGATTTATAGGAACACATCTTGTAAATTATTTGCTGGACAACAAACATCACCTTAACTGTTGGGATCTTGAGATAGGCAGAAACATTTCGGATTTTCACCTTAAGGACACATTGAGATCAGACACAGATCTTATAATCCACTTAGCGGCCTTGGCTGGTATAAGAGAATCATTTGAAAAGGCAGATGAATTTTGGCAGACAAATGTTGAATACACAAAGCGTATTTTTGACCTAGCAGAGTCCACCAATACAAGAGTAATATATGCATCATCTTCTGCATGTAATCGATGGCATGGAAATCCATATGCTATTTCGAAATATGTAAATGAATTTATAGCACCAAAAAATTCAGTTGGTCTTAGATTTTCGACAGTGTGGGGAGACGGTGCTAGAGGAGATATGTTAGTGCCACAAATTGTTAACAAAACATTAAAATATGCCACAACACACAAACGTGATCTAATTCATGTATCAGATGTTGTTAGTGCCATACAATGTATTATAAACCATCCTGAACAAACAGGTGTGTTCGAAGTTGGCACAGGTAAAACAGTATCTGTTGATCAATTAGTAGCATCCAACGGACTTGACGTACCAATTGTTGACGGAAAAGATTATGAACTTGAAGAAAATTTGTTACCCTCACATAGACTGCGTGGTCTTGGATGGAAACCAAAAGTTGATATCATGGAAAACAAATTATGAAGTTATTAGAAGATGGTTATTGGATACCTGATGGAGACGACCCTGTACATCACACAGGTGGCAATGTAAAAGAACATGACGACAAAATACATAGTGAAGTTTTAAAATTGTGTAAAGAACGTAAACACATGATCGACATTGGTGGTAATGTAGGCAGATGGTCTAATTATTACGCAGATATTTTTAACAAAGTAACAGCATTCGAACCAGCTGATTATAACATTGAATGTTTTAAAAAAAATACACAAGAAAGGACAAACATTACACTCAATGAATATGGACTTTCAGATAAACCAGGAAAAGGCAACTTGTCAGTGGCCATTGGCGAACATTTGGGATCAACACGAGTACATCCTAGTGTGGATGGCAACATTGTATTAAAAACACTTGATTCACATCACTATGATCACGTAGATGTATTAAAAGTTGATGTAGAAGGACTTGAAATCCCAGTGCTGAATGGCGCCAGAGAAACTTTAGCAAGATGCTCACCTATTATTGTTATTGAAAGATGTGTTTTGAATTCAACTGCTTATGGATACAGTAAGAATGACAGTCATGTGCTTTTGGAACAACTTGGTTATTCAAGACAAGTAAAAATTACAAGAGACTGTATCTACATTAAAAAATGAACATTTTAGTTACAGGTTCATTAGGCTTTGTTGGATCACATCTAGCAAAAAGATATCACTATCAAGGACATAATGTTGTTGGCATAGACAACGGAGTTGGTGGCTATGATGATAATCTTACAGAAGTACAAACCTATAAAATAGACTGTTGTGATCAATCTAATTTAGATAACTTGTTCGCAAAAAATAACTTTGACTTAGTGATCCATGCGGCATGTACAGCATATGAAGGACTATCTGTAGTGTCTCCTGTGTTTGTTACACGTAACACATATGATGCAACTGTTAATGTTTTAACTGCGGCTATTAAAAATAATGTTAAAAAATTCGTGTATATGAGCTCAATGGCAAGATACGGAAACCAATCAGCTCCGTTTACTGAAGACATGACACCAGCACCAGAAGATCCATATGGCATTGCTAAAGTTGCCGCTGAAGACACTGTCAAATGTTTGTGTGATGTTAATGGAATAAACTGGTCGATTGTGGTACCGCACAACATTTATGGGCCTAACCAAGTTTATGACGATCCTTTTAGAAATGTCGTGTCAATATTTCTGCACAGGAACTTACAAGGCAAAGCACCTATAGTTTATGGTGATGGTCAACAAATGAGATGTTTTTCATACATAGATGATACTTTACAGGTGTTCGATGAAATATGCTTTGGATCCAAATCTGCGTCAGAAACATTTAATATTGGACCAGATGAAGATTATGTAACAATTAATGACCTAGCAAAAATGTGTGCGAATGCAACTGGATATAACGGTCCACCTGAATACATGCCTGATAGACCCAAAGAAGTAAAATATGCTACATGTTCAGCTGATAAAATTAGAAAGTATTTTGATTACAAAACACAGGTATCCTTGTCTGAGGGGATTCATAAAACATTAGATTTCATAAGAAAAAGGGGCATAAAAAAATTTAATTACTCCTTGCCAATTGAAATAGATAATGAACACACGCCACAAACATGGACAAAAAAATTAATATAACCTTATGTTGCCCAAGCAGAGGTCGGCCCTATTACGCCAAACGTATGCAGGACAGTGCATTACAAACCGCTAAACATCCTGACAAAATAAAAATTAAATTTTATCTTAATCAAGACGATCCAGAACTAAAAAATTACAAATGTATTGATTATGAAGTTGGCATTGATAGAAGCACAGTTATGAGTTGGAACCTAATTGCCGAGAGTTCGCCAAGTATTATGTACATGCTGGTAGGTGATGATGCAGAATTTATTACAAAAAATTGGGATCAAATATTTTTAGATCAATATAAAAAATATCCTGATGGTATATTCATGATAGGCACAGCAACAGGAAAACAACATGGCCTAATACATAAAACATCACCACATCCTGTTATTACTAAAGAATGGAGAAATGCTTTAGGTTATTTTTGGCCTGTTCAGTTTCATCATTGGTGTTTAGACAACTACACTAATGATCTAGCAACTCGCATTAATAGATATATTTTTTTAGAAGATGTAATGATTAAGGTTAAAAAAATAACAGAAGACAACACAGCAAAACGTATCAGGACAGACGCAGTCAACAAAAGAGATCAATGGGTATATGAAAAAACTAAACAATGTTATTTTGAATATGATGTAGCAAAACTTATTAAGGCCTGTAGTAAATGAATTTAGCAGTGTTTGGTGATAGTTGGCCTGTAGGAGTAGAACTAAGTCAAGGAGAAAGTCCTTTTGGCAATTTGTTACACAAAAAGATGAAGACGAAAAATTTTCACAACATGGCTGAACAAGGTAGCACTATCGATTCACTTGTCATACAACTGAATAAATTTGCTAATAAAGATATAAAAAATTGTTTGTGCATTTTTTTTATTACTAATCCAGCAAGATATCTATACTTCGAAAATAATAAACCAAAAATATTACGACCCACTGGCGATAAAAGTGATCTGACTAAATTTTATTTTACACAGGTACAGTCAGATGAATTAGACAATCATAAAGCAAATATGACAATACTTGCCCTCCAACAAATGTGTAGACATCTTGGGTATAAAGATTATTACATGGAGGGATGGACTAATATTCCATGGACATACGCTGGTATTGACAAGCAAAAACTTTTGCCAAAAAGTGCCGCAGAACTATTTGGTGCAGACACTAACGCACACACATTAGAACTTGCCAAATTTCAAAAAAATGAATACATTACTCCAAACAAATACCATCCAAATCAGAAAGGACACACACTGATAGCTGACTACTTGTATAGTTTCATCAAATAATATAAAATTAAAACATGCGGACATTTACAATTACAACCACTTGGGGAGAAACACACTGGAATGTGTATGCTAAAAGATGTGTGGAATCGATAGCAGAATTTTGGCCTCATGATGTCAAAAAAATATATTATCCTGATAATAATGCTCAACGCATTAATGCTGATAATACTTTTTACTATAATCTTAAAACCAATCAATCAGAACTCCAGGAGTTCATAGATAGAAACAATAATAACGATTTAATCAAAGCACGAATGAACAAACCCATGCGAAGTGCATTTGAATATGATGCTGTAAGATTTAGTTACAAGGTTTTCTGCATGTTGGATGCCGCAGAACAATGTCAAACAGATGTTTTGATTTTTATTGATGCAGACACTGTGACATACAAACCAATACCTATGGAATGGCTGGAACACATTGCGCCTTATGACAAGTTTACTACATTTTTAGGGCGACCAAAAAAAGGTTTTTCCGAAACCGGATTTATTACGTTTAATCTAAATATGCCGGAATCCAAAAAGTTTTTTGCCCGTTGGAAAGAATACTATACCAAAGATCTTTGGCAAAACCTACAGGGATTTACAGATTCCTACACATATGATGCGGCAAGACTTGACACAACTGATAGATCTTTAGACAACGATTTGAATGACGGAAGATACCTAGGTCTTCGGGGATCGAAACATCCTTTTGTAAATTCAGAACTTGGTGACTACATGGATCATCTCAAAGGTGAAAGAAAAGACATACAATCATCCGTTGAGGACATGAAAGTAAAAAGGCAAGATGCACATTGGCAATAATATCTAAAGCACCATTAAGAATTAGTTTTGCTGGCGGAGGCACTGACTTAGAACCATTTTGTTCAACTCATGGTGGATGTGTTTTAAGTGCCACCATTAATCAATACGCATATGTTAAAATTGAACCAAACCCGTCTTTAACTGATGACACATGGATGTTTTGCTCACCTGATTTTGATGAAGAAAATAAATTGACAGGAGATATTGACGATTGGGATACAAACAAATCGACTCTTTTGGTTAAAACATATAAGCACATGTATAAAAAATACCAATTTGAATTATCGCCAGTAAAAATTACAGGATATTGTGAAACGCCGCCTGGTTCTGGACTAGGTTCCTCTAGTGCTTATACAGTCGCAACAGTATCTGCTATAAACAGATATTATGCACTAGGACTTAGCAAATATGACATTGCTGATGTATCTCATTATATCGAAAGAGATGTATGCAGTCTCCCTGGAGGTAAACAAGATCAATATGCCTCTACATTTGGTGGAATAAATTTTATAGAATTTAAAAATCAAGTGCTAGTTAATCCTATAGAATTGCCTGAATCGTTCCAAGAAAAACTTCAAATGTCAACAGTATTATACTACATAGGTGGACAAAGAAATCATTCTGTCATTGAAGACAACATCAAAAATTTACAAGAAAACAAAGACACAATTACAAAAACTTTTCAATTGAAAGAAAATTGTAATAGTTTTTTCACGGCGATTACAACCGGCGATCAACAACGTATTATTGAATTAATGAATGAAAATCATTTACTAAAAAAACAATTAAGTTCAAAAATTATAGATCCAGACATAGAAGAAATATATCAAACTGCTATTACGCATGGTGCTATGGCAGGAAAAATATGCGGCGCAGGTGGTGGTGGACACATGATATTTTTTACTGATTTTACAAAAAGGCATAATTTAATTAAAACATTAAATTCTCTAGATGGACACGTAGTGCCTTTTAGTTTTACCCATAAAGGGACTATAACATGGAGCCAGTAAAACATCCTAAAGGTTGGGGATATGAACTGTGGATTGTTAACAATAAAAATTATTGTGGAAAAATTTTACACTTCACACAAAATAAAAAATGTTCTTGGCATTATCATAAACTAAAACACGAAACATTCTATGTGCAACATGGCGAAATAGAACTATTGTATAGTTGGCATGATGATATTAAACATGCAGAAAAACTTATTTTGCAGCCAGGCATGTCCTTTCAAGTCCCAATTGGTTTGAAGCATCAAATGAAAGGCATAGTAGATTCAGACATTTTTGAATTCTCAACTTCACATTTTGAAAGTGATTCATATAGAATAATTAAAGGCGATTAATGAAAATAGCAATTTTTCCAAAAACAAGTGCTATAGCTGGTAGGCCAGTAATGAATGCCTTCATAGAGTCATTACGCCAGGAGGACCTAACAATCTGCGAAAATCACGAAAGACCAGACGCAGACGTTGTAGTGATGTGGTCATGGCTTCTCGGCATGTATGGACGTGATGCCATATACAATCATTACAAAAAAACTAATACAAAATTTGTTATCCTTGAAGTTGGCGCTTTACATAGGAACGTTTCATGGAAAATTGCTATAGGAGGTATCAACAGAGATGCTAACTTTGGAAACCAATCAGTGGATGGTAATAGACTAGCCATGTTTAATCTAGATGCGAAGCCATGGCAGATTAATGGTGATCATATTATTATCTGTGGACAAAATGAAAATAGTTTAGCATGGAATAAAGGAAGAACAATTGATTGGGCAACTGAGATGATACACTGGATCCGGGGTCAGACAGATAGACCAATTTGGTTTCGGCCACATCCAAGATTTACTGTGTCTTTTGCTGAAAATAAATCTAACAATGTGCTTATGAGTGTCCCAAAAAAAATAAAAGGATATGATGAGGTAGATTTCAGTACCGCCCTTTCTAATGCCTATGCTGTTATAAACTATAATTCAAATCCGGCAATAGAGGCTGTTTTAAAAGGCATTCCAGTATATGTTGATCAGTCATCCTTATGCTATCCTGTAGGAAACCCAATCAAAGGGGATATTAACTTACCCGCCAAACCTGATCGTACTGAATGGCAAAAAGAGATAAGTTATACAGAATGGTTAGTAGAAGAAATAAAACAAGGTATCCCGTGGAAAAGGCTGAGACCCCATTTGATAAATGGGTGACTAAAATATACTTCGGAGTAATGTTTTTTGGTTTTCCGTCCATTTTCTTAATCCTACTATATCTCGAAACAAGATGAATAATTTTGTTTGTGTATGCACTGGCACTAAGTATGGTACCGAATATGTTGACAAGTTATATAATATGGCATCACGCCATGCCACTGATTTCAAATTTAATGTTATTACAGACCAAAAGAAAAATTGGCGTAATGAGATAAACCAAATAATTGTTAATCCAATATTTCCGACATGGTGGAATAAGATTCATATGTTTAGAGATGACATAGGTTTGGAGGGCAGAGTGTTGTTCATGGATTTAGATGTTGTGATATTTAGAAACATCAATCATCTATGGGATTTCGAAGGAGATGCGTTTATAATAATTCAAGACTTTAATCGATGTAGAATACCAAACTACCATGTCCGTAATTCATCTGTTATGAAATTCAATGCTGGCCAGGAGGTGCATGTATGGGATGAGTTTAAACAAAATCCTCAAAAAGTTATTTCAAAATATAGAGGCGATCAAGATTACATGACTGCCAAATATAGAGAAGGCCCAATTTGGCCAAGGAATTGGATTATGTCATACAAATGGGAAATTGGATTGGAACCAGGTGAAAAAAGAAGATCACCAAATGACTTGTATGTAAAACAACCATACACAGATCACAAACACAACTTGCCTGAAGATTGTTGTGTTGCTGTGTTTCATGGCAAACCAAATCCTGCTGAAATCCTCCATGACCCATTGGTAAAGGACCATTGGAAATAACATGCATCTCAAAGCACCATACCCCCACGATACAACATTTTGGTCTAATCAACTAGTCATATCTGAAAAAATTTTAGAAGATGTTAAACAACAAAATTTAGATTTTGAAGGAAAAACAGTATTGTGTATGACTGGCGGAGTTGGAAGAAATGCTGACAAGTTGCGTGAAATAGGACTAGTACCAACAAATTTAGATTTCAATCCCGAATTTATAGCAATAGGAAAACAGAGATATCCTAAAACAAATCATATTTGCTATGATTATAGGAGTAAAACTTACATCGCTAAAAAATTTGATTTTATACTTTGGGAAGACATTTGGTGCCATGGATATAGAGAAGATCTATACTATCAAATGTACAGATGGAGCCGACACAAAGCACAATTACTGCCTAATAATTGGTACAATTTACACCTATATAGATTTAATAGTAACAAATTAGATACACAATGGCGCCAATTAGAACCAGAAGGCCAATTATGGCTGTCTGATGTGATGTCTAAAGCGTGTGTTGAAATCAAAGCTGAATTTAACGAATTAGAGGATTTGGTAATTGAACCTTTAAACATAGATGTTTTAAATGATGAAATTCACATTGATGTTTCAAAAAATCATACATATGCGGCAATAGGCTGCCACCAATGGGATCATAAAGGTGACTTAACAGAGTTTAGAGGACAATTTGTTAACAAAGGCTGGCACAGAAAATTTGATCCCGATTTAGGAGAATTTGTAAATCTATAATTCTGTTGGCAATGAATGAAAAAATATTAATAGTAGGAGACAGTTTTGTAGCAGGTTCTAGTGTGTATGACAAAACCAAAACATATGCTAAACATGTTGCTGAAGACTTTGACAATGTCGAGATCAAAGCAATCCCAGGTGCGGGCAATAGTAGTATTTGTAATGCTGTGTTATCAAATTTTAAATCATTCAATGTTGTAATTATAAATTGGACTGACACATCAAGATATGACATACAGCTACAGGATAAAGAGACTATAAATTATTATAAACAAACAAATAATCAAATGGCTATGATTGACCAAAATCTTTGGTTAATGTCAAATGGACTAAGGGGTTATCGAAACAACAAAGATTCTATAGAATTATGGGAACCAATTTATAAAAAATATTTCCAAGTTGAAGATTGTTGGAGGAAAACATTAGAACAATTATTGTTAGTGCAGTCTTTGTTGAAAATACACGAAAAAAAATATATAAATTTCTTTTCATTTGATACTTTTACACCAATGACATATATTGAATTTGAGAAAAAGTTTCAGGCAACAAAAAGTTATAATAAAAAAAGATGGAAAAATTTTTTAAAGCAAAACTCCTGGTTAAATTATATTGACTGGAATCAAGTATGGTTTTGGAAAAATAAGTACACAGAAACAGGAGGAATAATGGATTGGTGTCACGATAATACCAATGATAAAGAACATCATCCTACTGATGACGGTCATGAACAATTCTATAATTTAGTTGTTAAACCATGGCTTTTAAACTATACTAAACACACTACACAGGAGCAAACATAATGTCACTTTTTAATTTTGAACAGTATGATTCTAAACAAGTTCCTTCAGGTGAAATACATTTAGTCAATCAAACAAATGACGAAATTGACAGTATTAATCTTGATCAATACATAGAAGATAGAAATGTTATATTAATTGGAATCCCGGGGGCATTTACTCCTACCTGTACAGAAAAGCATTTGCCAGGATTTGTGAAAAATGAAAATAGTTTTTACAAAAAAGGCATTGAAGAAATTATTTGTATGAGTGTCAATGATCCACATGTGATGAGTGCATTTGCTGACTTCGTAAATTTTGAAGGATCAAAAATTACAATGGCGGCTGATCCTTTTGGAGAAATTTCTGAGCAACTAGGACTACTAACAGACATGGGTATCTTAGGCAAAAGATCAAAACGATTTGCCGCGATTATTAAAAATGGAAAGATAGTAGACATGGTTGTAGATGAACGTGAGTTAGATGTATCATCTGCAGAGAATTGTTTAAAAAAACTATAATGGTTTTATCCAATTATCAAGGCGAAGAAATAATTGACTCAATAACCATTAGACAAGGCAAAAAATACTTTGATAAAAAGTGGATGCCACGAACTGTCTTCAATGATACTAAAGACAAGGATGCTTATATCATAGGTAATGGCGAATCAAGACAAGGCTTTGATCTAACATGCCTTCCTAATGACACATATGGTTGTAATGCTTTATATAGAGATTTCAATCCAAATTTTTTGGTTGTCATTGATGCGCCTATGTATCAAGAAGTCATAGCAAATGACTATCCCCAAAAAGGCACTGTTTACACAAATAGGAGTAACATGTTAAAGTATCAAGGTGCAAGTCATTTGATTCCCCATAATCAATATATAGGAGCAGGCGGCACTGCAATGCATGTTGCGATTCACGATGGCCATAAAAAGTTAATCTGCTTAGGTTTCGACTGTAATTTGAATGGGCCTAACAACAATGTATACAAAGACACCAATGCTTATAAATCAAGTACTGAAAATGTTGATCAGACGGTATGGGCAAAACAAATTTACAAATTAATGATCAATAATCCAAAGATACAATGGATTTTTGTAGACTGTGAAATACCAGGTGATTTTTTGAATCTTGACAACTGTTTCACATGGCAATACAATGAATTAAATACGCATATAAATACAAAAAATGAAACTACCTGATAAAATTAAAATAGGATGGAAAGATGTTGATCTTCAAAGGGTAAAAGTTTCATTTGTAAAAAATAATTCAGACTATTGGGGACAATACATTGTTCGTCAAAACAAAATTGAAATTCAAGAAGAAGCACAAGGACAAGATCTAGCTAACACATTAGTACATGAAATAATTCACGCCATTGTGTATCATTCTTCGTTGAACGCAGAAGGCGGTCCTTTGTATGACAGTGAAGATGAAGAACAAGCAGTAAACTCCATGACCAATTGGTTAATGGGTGTGTTCAAAGACAATCCATGGTTATTAGACTTTCTAAAACAAAACATTCACAATAAATCTCGCAAAAAATAACACTTTTTTGTTGGTTGACTGATTTGGTATAATACCATATAATAAAAATATAAAATAAATTAAGAGGTAACAACAATGACAAACGCACAATTAGTCTTAGAACAAATCAAGTCAACACTTTGCCATGAAGGTACAACATACAAAGGAAATTCAGGAACTTACATGTTTATTGAAGGCAAAACAACCCACGAAGGAACAATAAACGGAGTGGTTAAAAAATTAGACGAACAGGGTGTATCTAAAACTGCTGGTTCCTTTAAAATACTAGAAGATGGTACTGTAATGAGATTTACAGGTATCGCTACAAAAACTTCTAAGGCAATTACAAAAGAAATTCAAGCACAAACTCCTGTAACTGAGGAAACTGTAATTGAAGAACAATCAGAAGCAATTGCTGTCTAAATTACGTTTATTAAGAATATCAAACGTTAAAAAATTAATTTACACTGCTGAGTCTCAATGGGCTCAGCAGTTTTGGAAAAAAATCCTTACACAATTAACCAAGTAAACTATTAATTTGTAAATGAGCAATCAGGCTATCTGAATACTCTAGATTAATAGAACTAACGCCATTGAATCCCACATAATTCGAATATATCAATTGTTTTTCCACGGTATGGATTTTGATAATCTTATAAAGTGCATTTGTGTCTATTGGTTTTTTATCTATGAATATTTCATCAATCCTTAAAAATTTATCCTTGATGACGTTTCCTTTGTCATCTAACAACGTGTCATTGTTATTGTCTTTACCGTCAGTAATAATATTAATTGTTGTTGGCAACTCAACGTCAATTAATACTTTATTTGTACCTGCCTTAAATTTTTTAACAGTTTGTAATATCTTATTGTTAGCAACAAATTTAGCAGACATAGATCCGTGATAATTGCTACTGTAAATGCTAAAGCAAACGTTTGTCACTTCATTTCCATTTCCATTAATAAATGGTTATCTACTCTGCCTTTATCATTGAATCCTGCTTTAATACAAGCAGATTGTTGTTGACGCATCCATCTCATCCTTATATCATGAGTGTTAGTTCCGTCCTTAGTTTGCCATTGATGATCAAAATTTACGTCATTTAGAATAATGTCAAGTTCGTCACGCCTTCTAAAAATTTCAGTACCAGGTAGTATTCCTAGTCCTCCTCCAAATGTAACATATTTTATAGGATTTCCAGCATATTTTTTGTTCTTTTCAAACCATTGTATAGTTTCTAAATTTGTATCTTCATTATCTGTTACATACCCAACAATTAACATCATTCCAACTCCTATGTTAAATTTTTGGCACATTCTCAAACAATAGTCTAAGTCTTTGTTAGTAAATTTTTTACGCATGTGCATCCTTACATCTTCTACCAATGATTCAACACCCACAATTAAAAAAGTACCGCTATGACTGATTAGTTCCCAGTCTCTTTCAGTCATTTGCCTTTCAGGCCTAAAAATAAAAAAACTTGACCATTCTATTTTGGCATTTTTGTTTTGTTCATTATATTCACTCAACAATCTCATTAGTTTCATAAATTCATTCTGGTTACCATTTATTAATGAATCTTGAAACTTGAACTTTGTTACACCTGTAGATCTATTTTGATATTCTAGTTCGGCAAATATATCTTCAGCAGTACGCCATTGGAATTTTTTCCAATGTTGATGAATATCGCAGAAAGAACACTTACGCACACAACCCCTTGAGCCAACTATTCCAATACTTTGATTTTGGTACACACTCCAGTCGTAATCGTCATACATAGGATATGGTTTATCGTTTAAACTATCTAGTTGTTCCCAATCTACATTATTAACTCCTGGCAAAGTTACAGGATTTTTTAATACTATCTCAGGCAGTGTTTCATCACCATCTCCTTTAATATAATAATCGATTTGTTTTTGTGCAAGTAGTCTGTCGCCAAATCCCATTTCAGTGCCTAATGTGTTAAACACTCCAGGACCACCTATGATAAGTTTAATATTGGGATGATGTCTTCTAAAATAAAAACAAAGCCATTCACAAATAAATTGACTAGCATACGTTAAAAGCGATAGAGCTATGTGTGTAGGATTGTATTGTAAAATCCTTTGTGCCATAAATTCAATTATTATCTTTACTTCATCAGGATTACATTTATTATGATTTTGTATCAGTGCTGATTGTATTTCATAATATCTATTTGGTAATTTTGTCTTAACAAAATTTAAAACTTCTTGATTAAGATCGATAGCGGTAGTGTTTATGCCTTTGCTCATACACATTGATTTCAATAGTGCTGGCGCTAATAAAGGAGATTCTGTGTCACTCCAAGGTATAGACGCAATTGTTAGTTTCATTTATCTAAGTTGTAAATTCATGTTTAGTATGTTATATTATATTTAAACATGCCTCATTGCAATATTATAATAAAAGATGAAGTCAACGTAAAACTAGATGGGCTTGATCTGGTAACTAGGCGTAAACTTACCAATAAATTTAAATATGAGATTCCAGGAGCAAGATTTATGCCTGCTGTGAAACTAGGAAGATGGGATGGTACTGTGTCATTCTTCACACAAGGTGGTCTTACTTACGTTAATCTGTTAGAAGAAATTGTTCCTATACTTGAAGAAAATAATTATACATTTGATCTTGATGACAGAAGACGATCATTTGATCTACAATTTGATCCAGTAGTAGAAGATACATTTTCGGATGTAACATGGCCTAAAGGACACACAATGGAGGGACAACCAATTATTTTGCGTGATCACCAAGTTGAAGTAATTAATAACTTTATTAATAATCCACAGTGTCTACAAGAAGTAGCTACAGCAGCTGGAAAAACAATCATAACAGCGGCATTATCAAAACTAATTGAACCATATGGTCGATCAATCATAATTGTGCCAAACAAATCATTAGTAACACAGACAGAAGAAGACTATGTCAATATGGGACTAGATGTTGGGGTATATTTTGGTGACAGGAAAGAGCCAGGCAGAACACATACAATTTGTACATGGCAGTCACTCAATATACTTGAAAAGAAAAGACAAAACGCTGAGGACGACCTTATTGAAGAATTTAAGCGTGATGTAGTCTGTGTAATTGTTGATGAAGTTCATCAAGCTAAAGCAGATGTTCTGAGAAGATTACTGACAAATGTGTATGGCTATGTGCCAATCCGCTGGGGACTTACAGGAACAGTTCCGAAAGCAGACTATGAATGTAAATCGTTACACGTATCTTTAGGTGACGTTATAAACAGAGTATCGGCCGCCGAACTGCAGGCCAAAGGACTGTTGGCTAAATGTCAGATTGAAATCCTACAGATGTGGGATTATGTAGACTATAAAAATTACAGAGAAGAACAAACACATCTTGTGACTAAACAAGCCAGGATAGATTATATTGGTAGAATGGTTGAACAGATGCGACAAACTGGAAACACTCTAGTATTAGTTGATAGAGTAAAATCAGGAGAACTTTTGACAGAAGTTATTCCAGGATCTGTGTTTGTCAGAGGCGCCACTAAAGCAGATGAAAGAAAAGAACACTATGATGAAGTCAGAATATCAGATGACAAAGTTATTGTAGCCACATATGGAGTGGCAGCTGTGGGAATAAACTTACCACGTATCTTCAATCTTGTTTTGATAGAGCCAGGAAAGTCGTTTGTCAGAGTGATACAATCAATAGGTAGAGGCATACGTAAAGCACAGGACAAAGATTTTGTCCAAGTATGGGATATATGTTCTACAGCAAAGTTTTCTAAGCGTCACCTTACAGAACGTAAAAAATTTTATCGTGAGGCGCAGTACCCTTTTACTGTGACAAAGGTTGACTATCAGAAATAAATCAACATATAATACAAATATATGCAGATATTAACACTAGAAAACAAATGTTATTTGTTAAACAAAATCCCTAACAAAGTTAGCGATGATATGCGTTTTTCTATACTAGATAATAATGATATAAAAAATCCTGACTTTTATTTTATTCCATTAATATATCTAGAATCATTTTCTTCTCCAGCTGCTGTTTTAGAAATAGACAATCAAAGAATTCAGATGCCATTGGATTGGCACATATTATTAGGTGATCCAGATTGTGGAGATTTAGAAATTGTTCCAATTACATCTCTCAATGATCGTTCTTTCCATGCTTTTTGTTTTAATCCTATTACTGATCCTTTACCTAAATACGCTGAAATAAAAATGGTTAATATCTATAACGAAGTCGAATGGTATTTTCCAAGAATAAAAAATAATCAATTATTGACTGTGCCGTTGTCTGAACAAGACAAACCACAGTGTGCTTTCTTTATAAAAGAAATAAATCGAAACACAGATATTGTGAATTTAAATAGTTTATTCCATGCTTAATTTTAACAACCAAGCCCCACTTAAAGTCATTGCTGGCCCCTGTCAGATAGAATCTGAATCACATGCTATAATGATGGCTGAGATAATTGCTGGCATATGTGAAGATGTCGGAATCCGTTGGGTGTACAAATCGTCTTTCGACAAAGCAAATCGATCTTCTATTAAGTCCGCTAGAGGGGTCGGTATAGATAATGGATTAAAAATACTTGAAAAAATATCAAAAAGTTTTTCTGTGCCTACTATCACAGACATACATGAACATCATCAAGCTGACGCAGTTGCTCAAGTTGTTGATATTATTCAAATCCCTGCGTTTTTGTGTAGACAAACAGATTTAATTTTGGCAGCTGGACAAACTGGTAAATGGGTGAATGTAAAAAAAGGACAGTTTCTTTCCTATTCAGAAGTGCACAATATTAAAAATAAATCACCGAACACAAACTTTATGATTACAGAGCGAGGCACTACTTTTGGTTATAATAATCTTGTTGTGGATATGCGTGGAGTACACGCTATGCGAGAATGGTATCCAGTGATAATGGACGGTACCCATGCTGTACAACAACCTGGAGGTATGGGACAATCATCCGGAGGTGACAGATTATTTGTTGACCCCATATGTACATCTGCAGTGGCCCTTGGCATAGCAGGAGTGTTTCTTGAAGTCCATGATGATCCAGACTCAGCACCATCAGATGGTCCTAACATGCTTTTACCTGACCAATTTAGAAAACTAATTACCAAACTTAAAATACTTGATTCCACAGTCAAACAAAAGTTATAATAAAATATGCCAGGCAACTTCTTAGACATTAAGTCAATGATGAGAGCAGTAGATTCAAGAGATAAAACTTGGTATGACAGACTGTCTGATGACGATAAGAAATTGTATTCACCATACATGTCAATGAAATGGACGGCAGCTGTGGAACACAAAGACAAAGTCATTCAAGAATTCTACATTGAAGAAGTCAACGAAAATGTCAATAAACATCTATGGACACTGTCAAAAAATCACAAGTCACTGTTGTGGAGATTGACTGCTATGTGTGGGTCAACATTTCAGATGTTTCACAAATGGTTTTATCCCAAAAAGAAAAAGACATCTGAAAAATCTAAAATGAAAGAACTACAAGATTATTATCCCACAATGAAACAATCTGATTTAAATGTGTTGGATTCTCAACTAACTACACGTGAGTGGACAGAAATCAAGAAGCAACACGGGAACGATAAGTGACATATGTAGTAAATGACAAATGTATAATGTGTAAACACACCACATGTGTTGCTGTGTGCCCTGTTGATTGTTTTTATGAAGGTCCTAATATGTTAGTAATCAATCCAGAAGAATGTATTGACTGTGGCGTTTGTGAGCCAGAATGTCCTGAAGAAGCAATAACCCCTGATTCCCTAGATGAAGATGGAAAATGGAAAGCACTCAATGAAAAATACTCCAACATATGGCCAAATATAGCAGAAGAAAAAGCACCTCTAGAAGAATACGAAAAATATTCAGGCGAAGATAATAAATTTGACAAATATTTTGATGAAGGTACAAATGAATAGTTGGTTAGATTATGCTGTTCCTAAACAATATTTTAGGCTTTACATTAATGCCATAATAAGGAATATGTTAGTATTTTTGTTCTTGACTCTATTACTAATTGGCAAGTTACCAAGTGGTCTAAGCATATTAACTTTAATTGTTTTAACTGACTTTATTTTTTACTCTGCTGTTATAAGAAAAAATGGTGATGGGTGATTCAAAAACTTTATGTTCAGCTTTTTGGAAGCACACAAATATAAGAAACGATAATCGTGTCTTTCCATGTTGTCGTTTTAAAACTTCTATCCAAACCTTTGATGGCGATGTTGATTCTATCTTAAAAAGTAAAAATTATGATAATCTTAGATCTTTATCTTTAAATGGAAAAGAAATAGATGGATGTGCTAAATGTTACTATGAAGAATCTCAAGGCAAAACAAGTTTGCGACAAAAGTTTAATAATGAATACAACACAGATAAAGTAGAACTTAAATTTTTAGAAGTTGGCTTAGATAACATTTGTAATTTAACCTGTGACGGATGTTGGTCAGAATTTAGTTCTAGTTGGTCAGAAAAACAATATCCAGATCAACCAAAAAGTTTTCATATACGATCTAGCAAAGATTTACAAAATATTCCTGCCACCATAAACAAAATTTTATTTTTAGGCGGTGAACCTTTGATGACAAAACGTCACTATAAAATACTTAAAAAAATAAAAAATAGATCTAATGTATCAGTAATATACAATACAAATGGGACATTTAGGCTTGATAGCGACACTGTAAAAATGTTAAAAAACTTTAAAAAAATTAAATTTATTGTAAGTGTTGATGGCTACAAACAATTAAACGAAAAGGTTCGATCAGGAACTAAATGGTCTGACATTGTAACATTCATTCAATCAGCACAAAATTTTAAGTTTGATGTAGAAATTAATACTGTAGTGCATTTGAATAATTGGTATGGTTTACAAGACCTATCAACATTTATAGAGCAGTATAAATTATCTTGGACAACTAATGTATTGACATATCCAAAGCATTTAGATATCCGCAACGGAAAAAATAAAATAAAATGTAAGGAATTTATTGATTCAGTATCTAATTTACCTAATAAAGAGTATATGCTGAAACACTTAGAGTAAAATGAAAATATCATCCAATAACGATTGGGATCTGCTGAAAGAAATTATAGTAGGTAAAGCAGATAAAGCTCGTGTGCCAACAGTGGATTTAAGTACAATGAATATGAGTTATGCGAACTATTCTATAGACAAAATTAAACCTTTGGAGGGAGAATATCCTAATTGGATTATCGATGAAGCAAATGAAGATGCAGAAGAGCTATGTGATATTTTAAGACAAGCCGGAGTTATTGTTCACAGACCACAAGATATAGATCATAGTAAAAAGTTTAGCACACCTAACTGGTCAACTACTGGATGGTATTCATGGTGTCCGAGAGATCTTTTGCTACCATTAAACAATCTTATGATAGAAACTCCGAGTGCTACTAGAAGCAGGATGTTTGAAACATACGCTTATCATGATATAATGTTAGAAGCTATCCAAGATGGCACAGAATGGATTTCATCTCCTAAACCTAAATTGTTAGACGAATTATATCAGTTTAACAATTTAAGTGATCCAACTCTAAAAAACTTAGAGCCTGTGTTCGATGCACCTAATTGTGTAAGGCTAGGAAGAGATATATTATTCCAAATTAGCAACACAGGAAATTGGTTAGGATTTCAATGGTTAAAAAACACTTTAGAACCCAGAGGATATAGGTTACATGCGGCAGAACATGTTTATAGTTTTTCCCATTTTGACAGCACGATAATTCCGTTGCGTCCTGGTTTGGTACTCTTAAACAGTAGCAGAGTAAATTCAAACAATTGCCCTAACTTGTTTGATTCGTGGGATAAAATTTATTTTGATAATATTGATATCAAAGAAACACCACAGGAAGGCCCAGGTAGTATAAGTCCATGTAGTTCATACATAGGAATGAATATTTTGAGCATAGATACAAATACAGTGATTGTGTCTAGAGATCAAATTAATTTAATTCGTGTGTTAGAACAAAATAAAATGACTGTGATTCCATGTACCATGCGTCATGCTCAAACATTAAGTGGAGGTTTTCACTGTGCTACACTTGATTTGGTTAGACAAGGAAGTTTAGAGGATTATTTTTAATAGGAGAAAAAATGCCTAAGTATGTAAAAAATATTGAAAACTTTTGGCAAAAAGATCTTGTGAATCATACATACGTCAGACAGGTTCCTTTTGTAGCAAAAAACTTTGATCATCTTGATAGAAAATATTATAACAAAGATTACTTGTTACAAAGTTTTAATGAAGAATTGCCTTGTGCTGAAAAATTTAGAATTGCCATGGACTCTCCGAAATCTTCAGTGAGTTGGACTAATATTTTGCCCGATGTAATATTGCCTACTCACAAAGACACATTTTACACACTACGGCAAGAACATCAAATAGAACTAGATGATTGTTTTCGATATTTAATATTTTTGGAAGATTGGATATTTGGACATTACGTAGGATTTGAAAACAAAAACATTGTACAGTGGAAGGCTGGTGATGTATGGAAATTTACAGGATATGAATTACACTTTGCTGTGAACGCCAGTAACATTCCATTTCACACAGCTCAAGTAAGCACGTTCAAATGAGCACTAAAAAAGTTTTAGTCACAGGTGCTTGTGGACTTATTGGCACAGAATTATGTAAGCAGTTGTCCAAAGAAGGGCATGTTGTTTTTGCTGTTGACAGTGGTTTTAGATTTGAGGAACCTCCTAGTTGTAATACTTTTATTCAAGTGCCTATCCAAGAATATGTTTCTACTCAACCAAACCAGTTTGATTACATTTTCCACATGGGTAACATTAACGGAACAAAATATTTTTATGACATCCCTAATAGACTAATCGAAAATAATATACAAGCAGATCTAGCTGTCTTTAATTATGTAAAACAAAATACCAACTGTAAATTAATATATGCTTCATCAAGTGAAATAATTGCTGACACTGAAAACTTTCCAACCAACGAGGAAAAAAATCTAACAATTAAAAATTTACATAATCCTAGATGGAGCTATCGCTTAGGAAAAATGATTGGCGAAAACTATTTGTTTAATTCAAATATAAATTATCTGATCTTAAGATTTTTTAATGTGTTCAGCGAACGTAGTGGCAAAGGACATTTCATAAGGGACATAGTAGACAAAATACATGATAAAAATTTTGACCTTATCGGTGCTGACGAAACACGTTGTTTTTGTTATGTGCAAGACGCTGTTAATGCCATGTTGAAAATAAAAGATGCACAGAAAGACGTTGTTAATATTGGATCAGATGAAGAAATAAAAATTTTAGACGCCGCTAATATTATTGCTAGATCAATCAACATAAAGAATGTACAATGGAATATAATAAAAGGCTTGCCAGGAAGTGCCAAAAGGAGGAAACCAGATTTGACAAAATTGCGTAAACTGTATCCTGAATTTTCTCCTATGCTTTTCAAGGATGTCCTAAGCACCATAAATTTAAACCATGTTGATTTTAAATTATCATCCTGCTAAAATAAAAAATACAATGCCAATTTGTCAATATTGTTCAAGAAAATTCACACGTCAGAGCACCTTGAATATACATATGTGTGAACCAAAAAGACGTTGGGATCAAAAAGACAACAAAGTTCATGTGTTAGCATTTGAAATATACAAACGGTTTTATGAAATAAATTATTCAAACCAAAAGCCAAAACAGTTTGTAGATTTTGTCAATTCACAGTATTATAGAGCGTTTATAAAAACATCCGAATTCATTACAAACAACACTCCTATTGAAATCGGTGCTTTTATTGATTGGCTATGCACATCAAAAATAAGAATCGATTCTTGGCCAAAACAAGCAACTATTGATCAATATATAAAACACTTGGTACGCACTGAGGGTGTGCCACAAGCGTTGAATCGGACAATACTCACTATGGGCCAATGGGCCGAAAATGAAAATGCTAGGCTGGAAGACTTTTTCAAATATGTTAATTTAAACAGAGTCACACAGATGATTGCTAATGGCAAAATATCTCCATGGGTGTTGTTAAACTGTGAAACTGGCAAAGACATGATTACAATCATGCATGATGATCATATAAAGATCATACATGAAATGATTGATCCGGCATATTGGAAACGCACATTTCAGAAACGTGACGAAGATACAGATTTTGTAAAAGCAACTTTAAGAGAAGCAGGAATAGAATGAAGAAAAAAATTCTGTTAGTAGGTTGCTCAAAGCTATTATTACAATCACAAGCATGGTTGTGCTTTTTAAATAAAAAATCTTTCGAAGAAAAAGACAAAGATTATCCAAAAGGCAGCATCCAAGACGAAATACTAGAAGATGAAAATACTATCATATACAATCTATCTCACCCAGGAGCTGGCAATTTTTATATAAAAGGAAGACTATTAGAGTACATCAACAACATAGGAATACCAGATTACACATATCTACAATTTACAGGTCTAAAAAGGATAGACTTACATCTGTCAAAATTATATGACACACATGAACAAGAGGAAAAAATGCCTCACAACATTAGAGAAACAGATTGGTTCAAATGGATTATTTCAGGTGGTAGTACTGGATCTTGGTTGAACCATAAATGGACACAAAAATTATTCCTTCCATATTATATAGATACTGATATTTTACACACAATGGATTTATCTTTGGCATGTATTAATGACTGTGTTAACATGCTGGCAAATTTAAATGTCCCTTTCAATTGGACAACATATTACAATTACTTCGATCCACCAGAAGAATATTTGATTGATTTTGACGGCAAAATTGATAGTTGGCCAACTTGGCTTAACCAAAAAAATTTCCTAAATTCATATCCAAAAACCCAAGAACTAACATACAGACAATGGTTGGAAAATAATCGTTCAAAAATTATTGTATGAAAAAACTTATTGATACATTCACTGCTACAATTGGAGGCTTTGGTAGTGATTTATTGCCACCTGGTTATGGATACAATAAACGTTATAGATACAAAATTAATTTGGAACAATATGGAGTTGGGTTTGATATATTAACATGGTGTAGTAAAAATTGTAAATCAAAGTGGGGTTGGTATTTTATTCCTAAAGAAAATACTAATGACTTTGTGAATTATGAAAACCAAAACGCAATTTTAACTTTTAAAATGAAGCAAGATGCTGTATACTTTATGTTAACACATGGATGACAAAATACTAAAAGAACTTAAAAAGATGCAGAAGCAGATTGATAGCATAGATGCCAAATTGACTAAACACATTACATTTATCGAATCAGTTTACAATCCATTGAGTAAAAGTATTGATAGGTTTAAAAAAATATTTAAATAGATGCCTGATATAGATATTGACTTTGCTGACAGACAAAAAATTTTAAATGTGTTGCCACATACTCGGGCAACCATATGGGATGACAAGGGGATAAAATCACACAACACTGGAGTATACTTCACTGATATCCCAACTATTCCAGGTACTGATCAATCTGCTTTCGACCACAAGGTAGCTGACCAGTTAGGTTATTTTAAACTTGATTTTCTTAATGTAAACATTTATTCACAAGTGAAATCTCGACAACATTTACAGGAACTATTCAACCAAGATCCTCCTTGGCACAAACTACAGGACAAAAGTTTTGTTGATCAGTTATTTCATCTCAATGGTCACTATGATGTTGTGTCAAAGTTACAACCAGTTACACTCGAACAGTTGGCAGCTTGTTTGGCTATTATCCGTCCTGCCAAAAGATATTTGATTGATAAAACATGGACTGAAATCCTTGATAAAGTTTGGCAAAAACCAGAAGATGATCAATATTTTTTTAAAAAGGCACACGCATTTTCATACGCTGGCGCAGTAATAGTTCATATGAATTTAATCAACTCTGCGAATTAACTGCACTGTTTTTTTACGATATCTTTTATTAAGCGTTAGGTCAGACAAAGATACTATAGGTCCAAACTCAACTATGCTTTCTTTCACTGAATATGTTCTCAAACATGATTTCATCATATCAAATTCTTTACCAATGAACAAATTAATTGGTATTTTCCTGTTAGATTCCCACCACCAAATTTTGCCAAATTTTAAAAACTTCTCCTTAAACGCATCTGGAACCATGTCATAACAATATAAACTAATGACTCTTGTGTCTTTATTTTGTATTATCCCTATGTGTTCAAATGCTCCAACTTTGACCAATGACAAAAAGGGATATTGTTGTTGGATTTCGTCTAATTGTAACTTCATCATGAGTAATTACTACATTTATTCCAATTTGCGATAGTTATTGGTTATAAATATTTCAAATGCCATGCAGTATCATACAGGATATAAACTTACTAATCAAATAGATGTGTTTGTTCACACCCAAGGTACTGAGCGAAGGTTTGAAAAAGTGTACGAAAGATCAATAAAATTATACAAAGAATTCGACAATGTATTCACGATTGTTGTCAAGAACCAGGATCAAAAGAAACAATTCGTAAATGGAACTGAGTGTGAACTACAAATATCTGATAAAAACAATGATTTAGTAACAACTATTGTAGGCACTGTGCTAGATGATGGTTCAAGTCTATCAACAAAAGGGCAAATACAATTTACCATTACAGAATCAGATATGTTAAAATTAGACTCTATATTTTATCATGGTGCTTTAAGATTCACTGATACTGACTCAACTGTAAAAATTTTGTATGCTGATACGCGATATGATGCCGCTATCTCATTTGAAGTCGTTGGATCTACAACACCAGAATTTAATCAGTCGCAACTAATAACTTCATTTATTTTACTGGATGATGAATTTATCTCAACCACAGTTGATGCTCAACCTAACCGTAACTCAAATTCAGCTCTGCACACAGTGGCATATTATCTAACAAACTTTAACGGAAACATCAAAATATATGGTACAATGTCCGAAGGAGCCTCATATGGTACTGATTCGCAACAAACAGACTTTTATTTGATAGACTCAAGGACTTACACAGATGAAAGTAATATCCAATATGTAAATTTCACTGGTATACACAAGCGAATTGCCATTGTGGCGCAATCACTAGATTCAAGCACAATACTTCAAGGTCTTGACAAAATTTTATATCGATCATAAAATTATAACTTACACTGGTAATTTTATTTGACATATATTTCTTTTAAAGTATAATAGTTTTATGTTTGCTGATCTCAAACACACACTTGAATCGCATCTTCCATCTCGTAGAAAAAAAACACCATCAGGATGGATATCATTCGATGCTCGTTGTTGTCAACATCAAGGTGAATCGCCAGACACAAGACAACGTGGAGGTATTATGTATTCAGGAGATGGCAGTGTAAATTATCACTGTTTTAATTGTGGCTTCAAAGCAAACTACACTCCAGGCAGATACTTAAACAATAGATTTCGAAAACTGCTAACATGGTTAAACGTTCCAACTAGTGTTATTTCCAAGTTAGCAATGAAAGCTATGGCTATATCCCAAGAAGTTAATCCAGAACAAAAAAAACTAGACAACGAAATAAGATTTGATACAGTTAAACTGCCTGAAGATGCTGAGCCAATACGAACAAATTCATATCTAATGGAGCGTGGCATTGTGGATGTGCCACACACCTTTTATGAAGCGCCAAAGTCCATGAAAGACAGAGTCATAGTGCCTATACGTTGGCACAACAAATTAATTGGTTATGTTGCTAGGGCAACTAAAGAGATGAGCCCAAAATATTTTGCCCAAGTCCAACCAGGAACACTGTTTAATCTTGACAATCAACATTGGTCTCGAAAATTTGTAATACTAGTAGAAGGAATATTCGATGCTATCCAAATAGATGGCGTCGCTATACTTGGATCGGAAATCGCCCACAAACAAAAATTACAGATTGATGCTCTGAATAGAAAAGTTATAGTTGTTCCAGATAGAGATAAAGCAGGCACAAAACTGATTGAACAAGCAACAGAATGGGGGTGGGCAGTGTCTATGCCTCCATGGGATACCAATGTTAAAGATGTAAATGATGCGGTCCAAAAGTATGGAAGGATACTTACTATGCAGGCTATTCTCAAATATGTATTCGATTCCAAAACTAAAATAAAACTCCAGGAAAAATTATGGATTTAGAATACAAAGGAAAAATAAATTATGTATGAAAATTCAGAATCAATACTTGTGCCAGGAACAATAGTTGAACACGTTGATTACCCTGAATGGGGACAAGGACAAGTGCAATCTTGTATCAATAACACTGTGACAATTAATTTCCAAAATGCTGGTAAAAAAACATTGAAGGTAGAATATGAAAAGTTTAAATTGTTATGAAAATAAATGCTAATCTTAAAAAAGAATTTGATAATTCAATATGGACATTTGAACAAGCATTGACGTTGGAACACAGCAACAATGTGTTAGAAATGCTAGAAAAATTAGAATTTAAGTCTAGTGCTAGACTAGATAATAAAATTTTCAACTATGAATTTTCAAAGAGTCTTTCACCTGAACATGAGTTGGTTGACTACATTAATTCAAGCCAATTCATAGACTTTATTAATTTTCATACAAGCATCGAAGTAACAAAAACATTGAGTTGTTGGGCAAGTGCTTATTCTAAAGGACACTATCTAACTCCGCATTCTGATGCCGTGCATGATAGACGTATGACATATCTGTTCTACTTTCATAGAGGATGGAAACCAGAATGGGGTGGCAACATAGCCTTTGACAAAGACACACACTGGCAAATGTTTATGCCCCAAGCAGGGAGCTTGGTTTTATTTGATGTGCGTGACAATAAAAATAGGCATATGGTCACTGAGGTGGTAAAAGACAGAACAAGATACGCTATAACAGGATGGTTGGTATAATGCCATTTTATACTGAAAGAATAACTTTATACCGCAAAGCATGGAGAACAAATGATATCATTGGATATATGGATAGTGATGATTACAAAACATTAAAAGACACAGTGCATGGCAAAGCTATAATAAAAACAAAAATTAAGTTTGCATGGTTGCCTATAAGATTAAGAAATAAAAATTTTTTGTGGTTGAAAAATTATGTTGAACGCACACTAGAATATTTGAATGTTAGAGGACGTGAAAGACTTACCATGCAGGAATACACTCTATTAAAAATAAAGGGGACAAATGAAAACATATAAACTTAAAACGCCTCTGCGATATCCAGGAGGCAAATCCAGAGCAATGAAATTCCTTGGGGATTATTTTCCCAAGAATATTGAATCATATGTTGAGCCATTTTTAGGGGGTGGTTCTGTTGCACTTTGGGTAACACAACAATACCCCAATGCAAACATACATGTCAACGATGCATATCATCCTTTGTACGCATTCTGGCAGCAATTGCAAGAACAGGGCACAGAGATGTGTGAAAGATTGATGGATATTAAAAAGTCAACTGAACATTCAGAAGACGCACAGCGAGAACTATTTCATGATGCACAAAAATGGATGCATGATGATAGAATAGATATGTTCACACTAGCATGTGCATTTTATATTGCCAACAAATGCTCCTTTTCAGGACTTGGCACTTCAACATTCAGCAAACAAGCGTATGATGGAAACTTTACTATTAATAGTATAAACAAACTTCCAGAGTATCAAAAACTTATTGGTGGATGGACCATATCTAATTTGGACTATAATTATTTCATGGTAAATGGCAATGACTTTTTATTTTTGGATCCTCCTTATGACATCAAATCTTTTTTGTATGGAAACAATGGTGACAAACACAAAACATTTGACCATGATGAATTCAAAAACCATGTTGACACATTAACAAGTAAATTTATGATAACATACAATGCCAATCAAAAACTTATTGAAAAATACAAAACATATCATTGTCTACAATGGGATCTCAAATACACCATGCGATCCACAGGATCATATATGAAAGATCAAAACGAAAGAAAAGAACTGTTGATAACCAATTATGAGAGATGACACATTATAAGAAAGGTATTATAATATAACAGTGGAATACACAAAAGACTTACAAAAACTATTTTTAGAAATGTTTCTTGCTGATGCAGAGTCATTTGTAAGAGCACAAAACATTTTCAAATATTCACACTATGATGCACAACTGCGAGAAGCGGCCAAGTTCATATATGAATATGCCAATGAATACAAAACACTGCCGGATGTTGAAATGGTCAATGCCAAGACAGGTGCTGACTTGCAGTCTGCGGCAGACATTGATCCAAAACACTTTGATTGGTTCCTGGATGAATATGAAAGATTTGCAAGACACAAGTCATTGGAATCAGCCATATTGGCATCTGCTGACATGTTGGAAAAAGGTGAATATGGGTCTGTGGAAGAAAAAATTAAAAAGGCAGTTGAAGTAGGACTGACCAAAGACATGGGTCTTGATTACTTTGAGGATCCTAAAGCAAGACTACAAGCACTGAAAGACAACAATGGCATGGTGCCCACTGGTTGGAAAAACTTTGACAAGAAACTGTTTGGTGGATTCAACAGAGGCGAGTTGAATATATTTGCTGGTGGTTCGGGTGCTGGCAAGAGTTTGTTCCTACAAAACTTGGCAGTGAACTATGCGGAACAAGGATTGAATGTGTGTTACGTCACACTGGAGTTGAGCGAGAAACTAACAGCAATGAGAATAGATGCCATGATGACAGAAACACCCACACGTGAAATATACAAAGACTTGGACACAGTGGATCTCAAAGTCAAGATGAAAGCAAAAACATCTGGCAAGTTGAGAATAAAATACATTTCATCTGGAGCCACTGCATTGGATATTAGAGCATATATCAAAGAGTTTGAAATACAACACAATCTTACATGTGATGTGATACTGATTGACTATCTGGATCTGTTGATGCCGATGAATAGGAGAGTGTCGCCCAGTGACTTGTTTGTCAAAGACAAGTATGTATCTGAAGAGTTGAGAAACTTGGCAGTGGATATCAACTGTTTGTTGATCACAGCATCGCAGTTGAACAGAGCCAGTGTTGAAGAGATTGAATTTGATCATTCGCACATCAGTGGTGGACTAAGCAAAATACAAACAGCAGACAATGTGATTGGTATCTTCACATCAAGAGCAATGAGAGAACGTGGCAAATATCAAATACAGTTTATGAAAACAAGATCAAGTTCTGGAGTAGGGCACAAAGTAGACTTGGAGTTCAATGTAGATACACTGCGAATATTAGACTTGGCAGAAGATGAAGAATATCAGTCATTTAAAAAACAAGCACCATCAATATACACTAATCTCAAAAGGACATCAACAGTATCATCTGAGCCAAAAGAAGAACACACATCAAATGAACAACCAAAAGATGATATTGGCAAAGTTCGGGCCACAGTAGAGTCAAGTAAGATAAAAGATCTAATTAAAAACTTAGGCAAAAATTAATTGAAAGACATACATGAAATAGATTTTATCTATGATAAGTTGAGTAAACTATATCCACGATACACTAATAGAAAACCAAAGGCAAAAATATATGCTCATGCCTACACCAGTCTAATTGGAGTGATGCTCTCAGCCCAAAGTCAAGACAAAAGAACAGCGGTGGCATGTGATCAATTGTTTAAATTAGCTGACACTCCGCAGGATATGATACAACTTAGTCAAGAAGAAATTATAACAGCAATCAAGCCAGCTGGTTTATATAATGCTAAAAGCAAAAACATCTTAGCAACTAGTAAAATGTTACTAGAAAAGTTTGATGGACGAGTGCCACAAACACAAAAGGAACTAATGAGCCTTCCTGGTGTTGGTAGAAAGAGTTCTGACATTGTCATGCGTTTTGTTTGGGGAGAACCACACATTGCTGTCGACACTCATGTATTCAGACTGCTATGGAGATTAGGATGGGCAGATAGTCTCGACGAGGGAAAAGCATCAGTCACAGTCAACAGCACTACTCCTAGCAGATACAAATATGGTGCTCACATGTGGTTGATTACTCATGCTAAGAAAGTATGTAAGTCAAGATCACCTGGATGTGGTACCTGTGTGATTACAGCGGCTTGTGATAAACGTATGATCGATGTTCCAAAATCAAAACTAAGAGGTACAATTAAAAATAACGCCGCATAATTATTTGTAAACAATGGGTGATGTTGAAAAATACAATAGTTTAAACATAGACGAAGTGTTTATGAAAAAAGGATTTGTGGTCCAAAGTTTTGAAAACTTAATAAACTGGGCACGTTCAGGATCATTATGGCCGATGACCTTTGGACTAGCATGTTGTGGAGTTGAGATGATGCACTCCTACATGAGTAGATATGACTTGGATC
>CAACVD010000061.1_pt1 | contig 42068 bp, 42 predicted proteins | sample 2381771 | NCBI WGS metagenome assembly CAACVD01 (sample SAMEA5211965, study PRJEB30684) | marine metagenome | biome: Marine; feature: Epipelagic; material: Water | collected 2015-10-15 | depth 15 m
ACCATGGGCCGGGTTCGGGCGGGCGTGCGGGGGGACTGTGCATTGGGAAGTGCTACCCCAACAGCAGCAGCAAGGCCAACAGCAGCAGCAGGGGAACGGGCAAGGGCAAGTGCTGCAGAATCTGCAGGGGATGCCATGCCATGCCGGGCACAATTTCACTGTCGGAACGGGGCAAGGTTGCAGGGGTGCAGGATGCCCATGCCATGCACCGATTCAGGGCAATTTGCACCGGCAAGGTGGGCGGTTTGGACAGGATCTGCAGAATTCTCAAAAAATTTTGCAGAGCCGAAACGCCTACAAAACAAGGGGTTTTCGAGCATATTGCACCGTGCAGGGCCAAGATAATTTGGGCAAGGTGGGCAAGGTAGGCGAATTGTGTGGTACGCTGTGCACTGCACCGCTTCGGTGGTGTGACAACGACTTGCAGCGTTCCAGCGTTCGACTCATTGAGTCACGGCACCAGCCACTGGGACAGGCCAGCAAGGGGCGTACGGATCAAGGGCGTACAGTGCAATGCACTTCGGCACCAGCCACCCGATCCAAGGCACCAGCCACCCCGATGCAGGCACTGCAGGGCTTCGGATCGTGAACCCGGATACGCGGCTTGTGGCTGCTACGACCCCGGGAAATACCGACCCCGGTTGCGTGCAGGCGTTCCCGGTCGGTCCACGGTTCTGTTGCTGCAGGTCTTCAAGGGTCCGACCCCTCTTCGGGTTGACGTTGCACGGGACACCGTGCTGCATGCCAAACGTCAACCACCCCACCGTGCTTCGGGTAGTGCAAGCGGTGGGCGTTGGCCGATGCAGCAATGCGGTACTTAGGCCTAATCAACCAGTGTGTACGAACACGGAGCGAGCAATGGTTGATCAACCCCACCAGTCGAAACACGAAAGTGTCCAACAGCCTGTGCATGCTGTTGCTGATGAGACTGCACAATGGAGGGCAAAACATGCCTAGCAAGACAGATATTTTGCGTAAGTCAATGAAATCCTACAACCGGCAATGTCCACGGGGCGGCTCGCCCAACTGGTCGTATCTTCGGGCACGCGAGTGTGAATTGCTCAAGAGTGCCGTGCAACTGGACCCAGAAATCCAACAGAATTTTGGGCCTGCAGTGGAGTATGTGCTTCACAATCGAGAGGACGGCTTTGATAAGCACATGCAATTCTCCCCCAATACGTTGGAGGCACTGCCCGAGTCGTTCAAGCAGCGAGTACGCCCCACCGGCAACGGTGGCGGTTCTGCAACCACCCCACCGCCCGAGAAGGTTGAAATCGAGGGCGACGAATGGTACGCGTTGGCGATGGAGAAGGCTGCGGCTGAGACTGCAGGCATGGGTTCAATCGAGGCCATGGAGCACACCAGCCGTATCATCGCGTCGGCCATGCAGGTTGCCAAGGCTGAGGCTGAGGCTGCACGCAAGAAGGCTGAGGCTGAGGCTGAGGCACAGGCTGCACGCGAGGCTGCTGCTGCTGCTGCTGCTGCAGAGAACAACGTGTTCGCCCGGGCCAAGAAATTGGTGGCCGAGGCTGAGAAGGACGGACGGATCAGCAACCCACACAGCCAACTGCCCGAGGCACTGGCATGCGTGATGCTGTTCGGCCGTGCGTATCTTGCAGGCCCATCGGGCACTGGCAAGACGGTTGCAACCGAGCAATTGGCTGCAATCCTCAACCGCGAGCATGTGCTCGTGTCCTGCGAAGGTGACGCATCCAAGTTTGACCTGCTCGGGTCCAAGACCGCACACGGTGACTGGTCCGACGGGCCGGTTGGCGATGCGTGGCGTGATGGCAAGGTGTGCCTGCTCGACGAACTCGACAAGACACCACCGCATGCAGCGTGCTCGCTGAACGCGGTTGTCAACTTCAACGACTCGATTCACTTGGACGATCAGACACCACGGCACGAGGACTTCGTATGTATTGCAACCGGCAACTCTGCAATGGACGGCCCGAGCAACGCATACGCAACTGAACGTCAGTCTGCAGACTTCGTTGCACGGTGGGAGCAACTCGGGGTGATGGTTCACTTCGACTACTGCCCCAAGGTTGAGAAGCAAATTCTTGGCCAGTATGCAAGCGAGCACAAGTTGCTTGCAAAGGCCCGCAAGAATCTCAAGTCCGAGCAAATCGACGACCGCCGCACCATCCAATGCCGCACCATGGAGGGTTGGAAGCAATGGCGATCCAACGGCTGCAGCATCGGCGAGACGGTTGGCCGCATCTGCAGACTGTGGCAAGAGACTGAGGTTCGCAAGGTGTGGTCGCACCTTGGCGAGCGGGACATCAACGAAGCACTCGCCATGATCGGTTCATGGTGAGTGCGGCACACAAGCAAAGCAAGCAAAGGGAGCAAGTAATGCCTAGAACAAAGAACAACATTCCAGTCGGCCACACCAAGGTTGGCAACAACGTGTACCACCGCCACTTCGAGTCCTGCAACGAACTCACCAAGCACCTGCAGAGTCTTGATCCTGACAAGGCTTGGCCCAAAGAGAAGGCGTTCATTCGAGCGGTCAAGGGTGAGGAGATCAAGGACGAGGACTTCTACTTCGGCAAGGGCCGCACGTCCACGCAGGCAATGTCCGACATGCTCAACGGTCGATCATCCGACCTTGCACGCGAGGTGTTCGAGGAGGCCCGCAACGAGATGCGCAAGTGGATCGTTGACAAGGGCATGGACCGGTCTGCAACGCCAGTGTTCGGTTCACGCAACCGTCGCAACGTTCGCGGCGGTGGCCGAGTGCACGTTGACCGCTTCATTGCAGGGCTTGATGACTGCTTCGTGCGTCGCAAGCGTACCAAGATGCAACCCGTCATCCGGCTTGGCGTTGGCGTGTGCGTGTCTGCAGGCGTGAACGAGAAAGAGTTTGCACGCACGTTCGGCTTTGCATGTGCAACTGCAGAGCACCTTGAGCGGTGCGGCTTTGCAACCGAGATCGAGGCCTACGCACTCAACGAGGGCAAAGATTCCTGCTATTGGCAGAATGGCAAGACGGGCCAAAACCATCTGCAGACCATCACGGTCAAGAGCCACAAGCGTCCGCTCGACGTGCAGGCGTTGCTCTCTGCAGGCTCACCCGTCCTGCTTCGCACGCTGTTGTTCTCGCTTTGGTGCGACAACACTGAGGGCACTGGCATGGATGCAACGAGCGGCTTGGGCAGCGTGTCCAAGGACATCGAGCGTGCAATGCCCGGGCACTACGACATGATCATGCCTACACGCAAGGGTGTTGACTTCATCGCCAAAGGCTTAACCAAACTTCTCACCGACAAGGCTGCGTAATGCAGCCGCGTCGGCCACTATCAACAACGGAGAACAACACATGAGCAAGCAAAGACTCAAACAACTCAAGCGTGAGAGAAAAGAAACCGGACGAAAGATGCAGAATTTTATGGAGGCACAGAATTGGAAAGAGGCGAAGAGACACTACGACTGGTTCCACTATCTCGGCAATCAAATCAGAAAACTACAGGAGGATCTTGCATGATCGACTCAATCGAACGACCGGGCATGTGTTTCTACAACGCATTCGTCGCACTCACCACCGATCCCATCTACGAAAATGCAACACTTGTGCATGCAGTGGTGCAGGGTCGTGGTGGGCCAGTCGAGGGCAAGGCATACACCCACGGCTGGCTTGAGTTTGCAAACGTGTGCTACGACTTCACCCACAAACGCATTGACTGTGACATCTACCCGCGTGATATGTATTACGCATTCGGCAACGTCTACGAGCAGACCATTGCAAGGTACACCAGAGAAGAAGCACTGCAGCAATACGAGCAGTCCGACCACACCGGCCCATGGCATGCGTTCATTCGCAACATTGGCGTGCATGAACCATGCCGACTTGACTGGATGGATGAGCACGTTGCCAACTGTCCACCGCACCTGCTACCAAACTTCAAAGATAACGCTTGACGGTTCAACCGCTATCTGCTACACTTTACCTATGGCCCATTGGAGGTGGCCGATTATGAATGACAATCAAATGTCAGAAGACAACCTAGAAATTTTCAACAACATGCCTGACAACGACGAGTACGTCGGTACTTGGCGGGACGTACTTGGTGCGGCTCGCAAGGTGGGCCTCATCCCTGACTCCACCATGGAGCGTGAAGGGGGGTGGGATTCCATGGTCAAACTCAATCCAACAGAATGTTCTGAGGATGCTCAGTCTGTCATCAAGATCATGCTTGCCATGATTATCCAAGCACGCCAGCAACACACACGCGGCGAATCAACCCTGCACTCAAACACTGCAGGCTTGCTGCGTGGCATTGCACAACTGGCCCCCAATGACATTGCCGACGTTCTGCGTATGCAAGCCAACACCATCGACGCACTTAGTGCTCACTCGCTTTCCTGTGCCGATGCACTCAAGGAAGCACTGCACGAGATGACTACTGATGACAAAGCAAAATTCATCGAGGCAATCAACAAGTCGGTTGCTGCAAAGGATGCTTTTGTTGACTCATGCGAGCGTGCAGTCGAGCATGCCCAAAAAATGGAGAACGAATCCGATGACGAATGAAACTACCAGTGCAGTGCTTCTGCACACCAACGGAACGATGCAGCACATCACGGTGCGTCGCAACAATATCCAAGACATCTACGACTTTATTGGTTGCGATGTCTTCACCTGTGTCTCCCCCTCATCGGGGAGCACGGGTGCAAAGGAAGGCGTATCTGTTTACGTCGATGACGAAGGCTTGCTCAAAGAGAACACACCCGTGAACATCTGGAGCATTGCACTCTGCCCACTGATTGGGCATCCTGCACCGCTGGTCGGCAACATCCTGCTGCTTGGCCCAACCGATGCAGAAGGCTACGACACTGATGTTAAGCAGGCTTTCCTGCAACATCTCCCCCCGCAACTTCGGCCATCGCCTGAGTTGCAATTTCACTTCTTCAGCAAGGAGGATTCATAATGTCTGAAGTTATTCCACCGGTCGAAACCGGATATCTCAACAAGCCCGCTGCTCTTGCACGGGAGATTGTCCAGCAGTCCCAAGGTAGGACTGTCGTGTTTAGTGGTGCAGGTCTTTCAGTGGGGTCGGGCATACCTGACTACCGCACGAAAGACAATGCGTTCTGGAGGAGGTTTGACCCCACGAAGTACGGCTCTGCTGCAGGCTGGCACAAAGACCCCAAGGGTTTCAAAGAGGCGTACGCACACCTGCGTGAAGAGGCCATGAAACTCAAACCAAATGCTGCGCACGAAGCCATCCACAAAAGCACGCATGTGCACGCACACATCACGCAAAACGTGGATGGTCTTGGATCGCCCGGGTTCTACGATGATGACAAGGGTGAACCACACCACTTCTACGAATTGCATGGGTCAATCCACCGCGAAATCTTCTGCGATATGCAGCAAGAATGGCGGCCTGACGTGTGTCTATTCGGTGAGCAGCCTGATGTAGAAGTCTTTGAGGCTGCATCTGATGCAATTGATAAGGCAACTGTGCTGATTATTGTTGGCACGGGCGGCGAAGTCTTCCCTGCAGGTGCACTTGTCGATCAGTTCTGTCTTGGCAATGCACATGGCGAAAACGACCTCATCATCGTCAACGAGTCCCCGACTAACTGGGACGGCCTTGGTTCGGTTGTCATTCGTGAGCCTTGCGAATTGGTCTTGCCGAGCATCTTGCAATGAAGTGCGTTATCTACACTCGCTACTCCCCACGACCTAGTGGGGAGAGCGAGTCTTGCAACATGCAACGCGAAGAGTGTTTGAAGTTCATCGCTAAGAATGGCTGGTCATGTTATGGATCATTCAGCGATGAGAACATGAGCGGCAGTGACCCGGAGCGTCCCGGTCTTTGGCGTGCAATGGATCGTGTGCCAAGGGGTGGCGTTCTTCTGGTCTGGAAGAACGACCGCCTTGCACGCGACCTCTACCTCAATGAGGCACTGCACCGTCACGCCAAGAAGAATGGGTTCACCATCCAAGCGGTTCGTGACGGGCCAGTAGATGACTCGGCTGAAGGCAACCTCATTCGACAAGTGCTGGCCGCTGCGGCGGAGTACGAGCGTCGGCTCATCCAAGCCCGTACAAGCGTGGCGATGAAGCGTCATCAAAAGAATGGGCGACGCATGAGCAGGTTTGCTCCGTTTGGCTACAAGGTCGATCCTAAAGACGAGACTCTTCTGGTCGAAGACAAGTTAGAGCAGGATGCTCTGGCATACATGCTGGAGATGCGAAGCCTTGGCTACGGCTGGCAGAACATCTGCACTAATCTCGCTTTGGCAGGTCACAAGCCTCGGGGCAAGTCTTGGGATGCTTCGTCTGTTCGGCGTATTGTGCAACGATCACTTCAGACAACTTGAGCAGATCATCTGATTTGCACATTACATACCACTCCCCACCATCTTCTCGCATAAAGGTGGTGGGGATTTTTTTTGCGCTCGCATCACCCTCGGCTTGATCCATAAACCTGCAAGCCGCTATCAACTTGCGTCGCTTAACCTCAATCCAAAGCGGGTCACAGCCTGCAACATCTGGGTCAACTGCTCCATCTGATTGACGTGCACGTCTTGCCTTGGGCCAGCCGAGTTCCTGCAAGATTGCAACAACCTCACGCTCACCCCGCTTACCTTTCTCTCTCTGCATTTTACCCATTACAGTTCTGCAAACTCCGTGATAGGAATATGGTACACGGGTTCAATGTCGCCATCATCTCTTGTGTTTGCAGTGCGGCCACCAAACTTAAGCCAGTCTACATTTGACGCGCAGCGGTTCAGTTGAACGTAGAAGATGCGGTCAGTTGCACGGACAACAAACATTGTTCGCAGCCCAGTGATCTGCAGCATCTGCTCTGCAGCGATGACTTTAGACATGCTTATCATCACGTCCGGGTATTGGCCCCAAGTAAAGTTGCGGTGCTTGCATTCAACAAACGCTTTGGCTTTGTCTGCACTCATCAAGATGAAGTCCAAACGATAACTCATCGGAAGTTTGTAATACTGCACGCCCCACTTTGCAGAGACTTGCCCCATGATGTCGTGTTCTCGTGCCAAGTCGATTGCCCCTTCGTAGATTGGTCTACTCATCTTCATCCTCATCATCATCAAACTCAAACGTGCCTTCGGGTTGGTCGTGCTCGTACCACAGTTCTAACGTTGCCAGACCAAGAACGCCAATAACTTCGTACACCGTCATGTCAAACTCAACCGCGTATGCAGCGGTTTGCTTTTTGATTGTTTGGTGCAACTTCTGGGCAGGCGATAGGCTCATTTTCTAAACTCCTTGGCTTGGTCAGCAATCACATCAATCAGGGCTTTGGTTGCACCATCTGCAACCCAATCGTTTGCATCAGACCCACGGGTAGGTTCAATAACCTTAACGGATCGAACGTTGCCGCAAAGTTGAGTTGCAATTTGTTTGGCCCCAGTTCGGCCAGCCTCATCACAATCTGCAACAACAACCGCCTGCACCCCATAGGGCAACAGATCAAGCAGCATCTTTGCCCCAGCATTGCAGGACGGTCGGCCAACGGCTGTGCAGCCGATGTCCAGTAGTGATGCAGTATCAGTTGGGCCTTCAGTCAGATACACACGTCCCTCGATATCTTGCGTTGGGTCCATGAACAAACCATTCCTGCTGCCTTTTGCAGATGACTTCGTTCCGTTTGGATATCTCAGGCGGACACCGCAAATTTGTTTGCGACCGTTCCGCATCGGAAACGTGTACGCCCCTCGCTTTTGGGAGAAGCCAGCACGCAATCTTTTTAGGGACGAAACTGAACAGCGTGTTTGGCTGCAAAGAAAGTCCCATTGGTAATCCGCTATACATTCGTGGCATTCCCTGCAGGCTTCGGACCATCCGGGCGGGGCTGTGTCTGGAATCTCAAGTCGGGCAGTTGGAGGAGGCTCAACCTTTTGCCACAAGTCCTCAAACTTGTGCAGCCACCCCGCGTCGCCGACCCGCTTTTCTGACGGGACTCTTGGACAGATTGCTGCTGTGCCATCAGTCGCTACCAGACACCAATCCGGTTTCCCGCACACCGGACACCGATTGCTCTTGCTTACCCTCACCCAATCCGAATTTTGCATCCAAGGCTCCCATATCCATTCCAGCGTTCTGCATCCACTCACGCACCGAATCGACGCTGGCTCGTCGGTGGCTGCTGCCGGGGATCACAAACCCCTTCAGGAATCCACGATCAATCTGACGAATGATCGTTTGTTGACTGAGATCGCAAACCTCTGCAATCTCACCGGTAGTTAGGAATTGTCTTGCCATAAATCAGGGTTCCCTTCTTGTTCTAATTGGACCCAAACATTTTTGCCGTCGATCCTTCGACGGACTGCTCCATGACTTCTTCGGTATCGGTACTGTACATCCTGCAAGATAATCATGGTAAGAAAGCGAGATAGGCTACCTTTTTTTGAATCGAAGCGTTTGTCGATGGCTGGTTTTGCAATGCAATAAATCTCATTTACCAGTTCGTCCGTCGTCCACCGGCGGAAGAACCCCTTGCCCTTCTGCAGCCTCGCTAGGTAGTAAACCAGTTTCAGATTTTCGTCTAGCAAATGCACCGGGGTCCATCCATCCAGATTCTGCTATCTCGTCGATCAGGCTACGAGCCTGTTGAATAGTTGTTGCATGCAAACCATATCGGGTCAGGATTGCTTCTTGCTTGAAACTTGGTTTCCCAGTTTTCCTACGCATCATAATGTCCCAAGTCAATCTGCTGGCTTGCTTGCGGGTCAATCCTTCTGGATCAATACCGTTGTTCATCAGCAGTGCCATCTGCTTTTCGGTGGGCTTTTCCTTGGGTTCGGATGGGTGGGTAGGTGTCATGTCAAAGCGTGAAAAGGGATCAATCTCTCTTGCACTGAAATGCGACCGCAACTTGATTTTTGCACGCTGCAACTTCTCTCGCTCTTTCTGCTCCGCTGCTGCCCTTACTGCTTCTTCTTGTGCCTCTGCCAACTTCAGTGCTTCCATCGGGTCCATGTCGTCACTATCAACAATCAACTGCTTGGCTCGCTCCACCACCGCAGGCAGTGCATCGCCAGCCAGCACGTCAGCCATACCAATTAACTTGTGACGGCCCGCATTTCCCTTGAAATCAATAACAAGGCAGTGTGGCTTGTCACTCGACGCGATAACTTCCCGACGTTCCTCCGGGGTCATCGTCAGCGAAGGTGGGGCCAGCGGGCGGGTTGCCCGGCCCACGCACTGAACGTACTTCGCCCGGACTTTGGTGGCAGTCATCATCACGATGGCATCGCATCTGGGAGCGTCGAAGCCCTCTGTTAGCACGCCAACATTCGTCACAAAGCGTATCTCGCCCGCTGCAAACTGGGCAAGCGTTGCTTTCCGTGTGTCTGGGTCCGTCTTTCCATGAATACATGCTGCACTCCCCGGCTCGTGCCGATTGAATATCTCTGCCGCCAGTTCTGCTTGGCGAACCGTTGCACAAAACACCACTGCACTTTTTCCCTGCAGGATCTCAATGGTGGGGTGCACCATTCCGTGGATGTTTTTTTCCTGTTCCAAGACCTCTGCAAGATCACCGCCGCAAAGATCGCCCAAGCGGGTCCGTATCTCGGAGTAATCAAGCGATCCGACCGTGACGTACTTTTGCCGAATGGGAACAAGCCAGCCATCCTGCACCGCGTCACCGATCTCATATACAAAGGGCGCATCCTCGAAAATATTCCCAAGACCAATTTCATCTCCACGGTCAGGGGTAGCGGTCACGCCAATCAAACGCAGGCTTTGGTTCTGCTGGAAGTGGTCAATGACGTTGATGTAGGATCTTGCACAGGCGTGGTGTGCCTCGTCAATAATGAGCAGTGCAAAATCCTCGGGTGGAAACCGCTCAAGCCGCTTTTTATCAAACCACTTGGCATTCATGGTCTGCACGGATGTGACCACCACTTGGGCATTATCAGAGGCCCAAGACCCAGCCTTTTCAATCTCCGCCTGCACGCCAGTCTGGTGCTCAATCCTCGCTTTGGCCTGCTGGATCAGTTCATCACGATGGGCCATCACCACGATGCGGTTGCCCTTTTCCAGTGCCCGTCGAATAATTTCACAAAAGATGGTGGTCTTGCCAACTCCGGTCGCTGCAACCAAAAGGCAGGATCGGTTCTGGGCCAAAGAATCTTTGGCGGCATCTACGGCTCGCACTTGGTAATCACGAAGCATCGAATTCCTTTGGCTGCATCTTGGCGTGGATTTTGGATATGAACCCCGTGTCCTTGCAGGCTCTGCATCCTGTCCCATTGCAGTACGGGCAAACCAAATCTGGGGAGGCAATCTTCAGCATTTCGTCGATAGCCTCAAAGTGTGTCATCATGGCTTGTTTGTCCAAAAATGGGGTATCCGTTTTGACCGAAGCCAAAGAAAGATGGCCCAACATTGTGCGAAGTTCGATAAGTTTCTGCGTTAGTTGAGTTGCGTCTGTTTGGGTCATGTCTGGACTATACCCACTTTTCTGAAATTTTGGGCTTGACAGAAAATTTTGTTTCCGGTACAACCCCTTTCAACCCCAGTTTGATATGGAGAAATACATGGGATTAGTAAACATTGATGAACAACAATACAGGGCTTTGCCTCTGATAAACCAAAGTGCAATTAAACATGGCATGCGCAGTATGGCTCACATGAAAGCGTACATGGATGGTGATATCAAATACACCAGTGATGCTCTAAGCCTTGGATCATTGGTCCATGCAGTGGTATTAGAAGAAGAATATTTTGCAGACATGTACGCCATCATGCCCAAAATTGATCGTCGGACCAAGGCTGGCAAACAGCATTACGAAGAGTTCATGGCAATCAACGCAGATCGTGAAATCTGCAAAGAAGAAGACTGGGAAACTGCTATGAAAATGCGGCAATCTGTGTGGTCACACCCTGCAGCCGCACCCCTGCTGAAGCGAAAAGGCAAGGCCGAACAGACAATCACTTGGCACGACCCAGACTCTGGCATTGACTGCAAAGGTCGAATCGACTTGTTGCTCGAAGGCAAGGGCAGGCAAAAGCCAATGATCGTTGACCTCAAAACCACGCAGGATGCAGGTCCAGACTTTGCCAAATCAATTGCAAAGTTTGGCTACCACACGCAGGCGGCGTTCTACCAAGACGGCATGATGTACGGAGAGAATAGAAACTGTGGATTCACGATTATCGCCGTGGAAAAAACAGCACCCTACGCAGTTGGGGTTTATCTGATGGATAAGGCCGCTTTGGAACAAGGGAGAAAAAATTACAAAAAGGTCTTGACTAGTTGGAAAAATGCGGTACACTCTGACTCGTACCCGGCTTACAGCAGTTCGCCGGAGACACTTTCTCTGCCCGACTGGGCACTCGAATCTGAACCTCTAACTATCTAAGGGAGTCAACATGGACATCAACTCTGCCTTTCCCGGCAAATTCTTCAAGGCGGCGGACGTGGCACAGCCACAGCGTTTAACAATCGCAAATGTTGCGGTTGAGCAAATGCAGGATGGAACCCAAAAGCCTGCTGTTTCTTTCAACGAGACACAGCAAATGTTCGTCCTCAACAAGACGAACGCCAACACCTTGTCTGCGTCATTAGGGTCACAAACTGAGACGTGGACTGGAAAGCAAATCGAACTGTATCAGGACACGGCTACGTTCCAAGGACGTAACATGCCGTGCGTGCGATGCCGTCTCCCCTCCAATGCGGCAACCCCCCCGGAAGCACCAGCAGCAACTCCCACTGCTGATTCTGACATTCCGTTCTGATCTGCTTTTCTCTTCCCAAGAGGGGGCATCCACCCGCCCCTTCTTGGCTTTGCCCCCTATAAGGCCCGCTTTTGCGGTGGGGGCGACAATTCAATTTCATCGGAGCGGCTCCTAACTGCTCCAACATCTCTCGCTCTGTCTGCCGCAAGTCAGTCAGAGTGTTAGCCCTCGGGCGACAATCCTTTTTTTTGAAGCCCACCCCTTTTTCGCATAGGGGGTGGGTTTTCTTTTACCCGCCGCCAGCCCTGCGCTCTTCCTGCTGCAGGATCTTGATGCGTCGGCGAAGTTCGCCACGTTGAGAAAGCGGGGCATCATCAGTCATCGGACGCTTGCGGTAATTCTGCAGGTAGTCTGCGTCGATTTCAACTGGCTGGTGAATGCCGTCAACAATATTCCGGACACGTTTCTTGGCAACACCCCCTGCAACCAGAAGATCCATCATCTGCCTGCGGTTAAGTCCAAGTGATTCCATGCGGCCAACCAACTCACGGAACGCCTGCAGGTTTCGCAAACGGTTGTCGTTGATGCGTTGGTATGCAACACGCAACTCTTTCTCTGACACAGTTCCTGAGCGGCCTGCAACTTTGCTCAACTCCCCACGCAGTTCTTGCTCGATGCGGCCAAAGGTGCGTGCCTTGTACGAGAACGCCTGCTCAACATCAATTGGCTCGATGCGGAAACCTGTTGCAACAGATGTAAGGTGCGTCGGCAAATCGTAAACCTTGCCGTAGTCATCGGTAATACCCATGATGGCTTTTGCAGGAATCTCTGCAAGTTGCCGATATGCACCCGGTGCAAGATCACCAAACAAGTGTCCAGTGACCTTACGCCACTTGTCCAGTTTTGAGTCGCCGGGTCCGTACACGGGCCGACCAGTTTTGGTGCGACCAGTCGTGACTTCGATGATCGAGCCAAACAGAATCTCTTCACCGAAGAACGGAGCCATGACTTCACCAAAGAACCCTTGCTGACCAGAGGCAGAGTTACCAAACAACGCTTCATCTACTGAAGAGCCACGAAGCAGAGCCATGACTGGCTTGAACAACATGGCGTGCGGGTCGGTGTAACCGAGGTCGATGTATTTGTATTTACCATCATCGGTCTTCATAATGATGAGAGGTGAGTTCTGCGACCAAGGTGCAATAACTTTTCGCAGAGCCTCTTCTTCTTCATCGCTAACACCAAACGCTGCAGTGATTGCACTAGCACCAACACTTGGAATGGCGTAGGCAAGAAGTTGACCAATTGCACGCTTCATACCAATTGCCCTAGTTACTGGGTTGGATAGTTCTCCAGCAGTAATCTGCACCCGTGCAATGCCAGTCCGCAACACTTCAGATGGGAAGGACACGAATGTACCCATGAACGGAACTTGTCGCAGAAGTCTGATGAACTTCGGAACCATGTCATAGTTCGGGTAGGTGTCTCGAACAATCTTTGCAAGTTTGCGGTTCAAATCTGGTGGCGGTGTCTCCCCCGCCTGACGGTACGCTTCGTGATATCTGTTCTTTTCGTATGCAAACGCAAACATCTTCCAGACATCATCTTCTGCCATGTAGAGAGCATTGAGTTTAGATGCACCGTTGTAGGCTGCACGCAAACCTCTACCCGTAACTGCAGATGCACCACCCTTGTCAATCATTCGATTAAACAAATCCTTGACCGTGAACCGGCTTGTGGATGCTTCTTCAAGCAGTTGCAATACTTCATTAAGGTTGCCAGCCTGCACAACTCCCAACTCAACCAACTCCGCATAGGCTTTTTCTGCCTTGCGACGTGCAATCAGTTTGTCGCCGGGAGTCTTGGCCTTCAGCATGCTGGTGACTGCAGTAAAGATTGGCAAAGACTTCATCGCGTCAGCGACAGCCTCTGGTGCACCCGTGCCGATGTGACCATTTGCAACGGCAAAGCCGATGTTGCCAACCATGTTGCGAACGTGGGTCATGGGAGAACCAACAGTTTTGCCCCACTTGACGCTGGCGTTTGCACGGATGTATTGGCGATACCACCATTGATTAATGATGTCACCTTTATCTACTGCCTGAATGGCTTCCCAAAGACGGGCAGATGTGCGCTTGCCTGCAAGTTTGCCCCAACGCTTACGGTCATTTGGAATCTCAACAACATAGTCTGCAGGAATACTGGTGGACCCGGCATCCTCAAACATTGGCTGCAGTTTGCCGTCAACCGTGACTTGGTAGGTTGAGATGTCATCAAGGAACTTCATCTGAGCCATGGCTGCAGACATCTTCTCAATCGACTTGGTGAAGTTAATTTCAGGGTCGGTGTATTCACCCCAGAACTCACGCAGTGTCTTTTCAAGTTTTTTCCGTTTGGTCAAGACATCAAGCGGAATTGACTCAGATGCAAGAACATCAATAACACTGCCGCTACCCTTGCCGACGAACAGCAACTTCTCCATCATGTTTTCAAGTTGCTCGGGCGAAGCCTTTGGATATTGAGAACGAAGCAGTGCCTTCATGCGGTTGCGAGTTTCTTGCGGAACTTTCTTTGCCCAGTTGGGGTCATCAAACACTCGGTAAGAACGGTTCACATAGAAACCAAGGTTCTCTTTAAAGGTCTTTTCAAGTTTCTCGGACAGCATGCCACTGTCAATCATCTTGGTGGTAAGTTTGTCAATGGTTGCACGCATGGCTACTGCTGCAGCATGAGTGTGCGGGAACGGACGCAACGCTTCAAAGTTGTTGGACTTGATTGCACGGTCAACCATTTGACGCAGTGCCTCTTTGTCCTTCGAGGTCTTGACATCTTTATCAAGCCCCCGCCGCAACTCTGCATTGCGTTGTGCAGCCTCAACCTTGTACCGTTTGATTTCAGAGTCCCGCTGGTACTTACGTTCAAAGACTTTTCGAGGCAAGTCTGCACTTGAACGGAAGGACTTATTGAAGATACGCATTGCATCATCAATACTTGGAAGAGACTCATCAAATCTGGGGCTTTCTTTGACTATTCCAGTCTTGTTGAGAGTAGGAGCCTTGAGGTTGTCGGAGTCAAACACCACATAGATGTCTTCCGGCTTTCCTCTGAACTCAGCCAGCCGTTCTTGGAATCTTGTGAGGAACTCAGTGTCCGTGTTGAAGTTTTTAGTTTTAGTATCAGGGTTTTCCTGCATCAACTGTTCATAGTCTTTGCCCTGCTCTGCAGCAACTTCACGCCGAATCAATTCGAAGTTTCGTGGGTTGGGCATCAAGTCAATAACATCACGGAAGATAACGCCGTCAAACCTGCCATATCTCCTAACTGCTCTCACAATCTCATCAGTCGAAGCCACGCTATGCACATCGTAGTCTTTGACAAACTGTTCAGCGTCTTCAAGGATTACAGGTGTGCCGGGGTCATTTGGGAGCAGGTTTCCAGTCTCGACTGCTTCATTATGTTTTTCCTGCACGATAGCCATCAAAACCTGTTCGGGCATGTTTGGCTTGCCGTCAATAAAAAGCGGTATGCTGTCATACCGACCAAAACTACCACTGACCACCACAGGATTGGTTGCACGCGGTACAAACGGAATCATTGAACCCTTGATATTTGCAAGAGCGTTTGCGTTCTTGTTGTAGTGCTCGACAACTGAGTCTGGGTCATTAATGCCGTATGCAAGAACTTCGTAGTCAAACGATTGGTAATCTGGATCAACACCCCTTGTCCTTTGCCCATCAGCCAGTTGCTGCGAGATGATTGCACCGGGGGGAGACTCAGGCAGCGGTGCTCTTGCAAACTTAGGCGTGTCTAGAGGATTAGGCTTCTTCTTTGCTTTGTAGATTGCACTGTGACGAACAACCACATCAGCGTATGCAGCCTTTAACGTCTCCTCAGTGTAATCTTCAAGAATGCGTCTTGCAGTCATCAGAGCATCCATGTCGCGCATAACCGAGTCAGTGTTGTCTTTCGGCGGACCCAACTCTTGCTCAAGTTTTTGTTTGTGCTTGATGATTTCAAGACGTTCAACTGCTTCACGAAGGCTCTTGAATCCAAGAGGACGATTGTTGCGGTTCGGCTTGTATTGCTTACGGATGTCCTCATCCACCAAGAACTCCTCAGTGTCCTTGTCATATGGAATTAGGAACTCGTCGATTGCAATGTTCAATTCACTCACACGACGACTAATGCCAAACTCCGGTAGCATTGGCCTACCCGGGTCAGTTGCAGGGTGGTGCATGTCAAGGCGTTGACGCAGACCAATTGCAGCGGTTACGTTTGCCATGTCCGTTGCTTTGTAGATTTCGTCCTTAGTAGCCTCTAACACCTCGGGGTCCATAAACATGCTTGGGTACATGCCATACATTTCTGCATGCACAGGACCGTCAGTGAGGTTGTTTTTAGGAATATATGTTCGAGCAACTGCACTTGAACTTGACAGGAAGATTGCAGTTTTGGGACCAGACTTGAACTGACGGAACCCCGGCTCCATGGTTGTGTGGAACAACACAGGGATGCGTCCATCTTTGGTGAGCATCTGGTTGTCTTCACCAGCCCATTGACGCAGCATTTCCTGCATGCCATCAGGGTCGTTAATGCCACGATCAAAAACTTTTTCCGGATCTGAAAACTCAGGGCTTGCAGGGTCTTGCAGAGAGAAGTCCATCTCTCTTGGGTTTCTGTTTCGCACCCCGGGGACAATCAGGCCAATACTCATTCGGCCAAGTTGTTTTCTAGTTGCACTGCCCGGAGTTACATCTGCATTCTCAACCGACTGACCCAATTGGAGTGCCTTCTTGCGACCCTTCGGAGTCAACATAAACTCTGTGGCATCAAAGGTTGCACTCGGGTTTAAACCTTGTGCCATTGCAGCAGTAAGTTGAATCATGGCTTCAGTATCACTGTCGCTTATGGTCGGCCTCATCCGCTTTGCGATTGCGGAGCCTGCAGTTTCTGCAATCAACGCAGCCTGATTAGCAGCACTTCCTGCAGCCAACACACCGGGTCGGGTAAGACTTACAGCACCGGTTCCCGAAACAACCTCATCGATGAATTCTTCGAGTTCGGTTATGTCCATACCTGCAATGTGCGATTCAATGTAAGGCTGCAGGACTTCAACAAACTTATCTCTAATTGTGTTTGCCAGCGTGTCCATTTCATTGTCAATACGGAATGGCTCCAAACTCATAACATTGTTTGGATCGCCCACCTTCTTGGCCATTTGCACCAGAGCAAGAAACTCAAGGAAGCCCCCATTGATTCGCTTTAAGTTTTGTGCATCAATAACCGACGTGTCAGCAAGATTGTTCTTGGAACCATCTTTGAGTTTGCTAGGGGGGTAGTGGAAAATGTCAATAATTCTTGGGCTACCGTTCTGGTCAAAATTATCACCGTCTTGCGAGACGAACGATTGAAACAAATTAGCCGCAGCAGTTCCAACATCAGGCAAACTTCTTAGTTCTGCAGCAACTTGCGGGTTGCCCCAAGCACGAACAAATCCGTGCATCGCGGTGTACCGCTGTTGCAAAACCTTTTTGAACATTTCGTTCTGCTTCTGAACCATCGCACGGTCACGCAACTTTGTTGTTCCATCTGGTGCATCTCCCTGCTCAAACATTTCATACATTCGGCGGTGACGCTCTTGGCACATGTTCCAAACAAACCGTGCATAGTCCTCTTGCGAAACCACATCAGATTTGCCCATCTCAGCACTGATTGTTGTCTGTAGAACCTGCATCAACTTATTTGCAGTAAAGTCAATGCCCAAGATGTTGTTGATTTGGGTTGCACCAAGAATGTATGCTTCAGAACCAAGACCTCTGTGGAAGGTAAGTTCATAGGCTCCACGGTCAATTGGTTTGCCTCGGGTCGTAGGTCCACCGTAAAGACTTTCAATTGGACCAACCAAAATTGCAGGCATCCGATCTAAGCCGTAACCCAGACCAGAAATCATCCCAGCATCTGGCGAGGCCATCGGCAAGGATTGTCCAGTTGCAGTGATTCTTGCCCCAAAATCTCTGGATTCAAATCCCGGCCTTGTTACGCGTCTTCCAGAAACATTATCACGTCCGCCTGATTCTCTAATGCGACTTGCAAGATGTGCAATTACATCATCTTTAACCTCGTCTGGCAAAGAGTCGAAAGGTGTTTCCGAAAGAAGTTTCTTACGGTCTGCTTTGGTTAGCCCCATAATGCCCGATGAACCGTCAGGCAAATCCTCAGACAATAACGTATCTAAAGCAGGGACAGCATTAATAACGTTTGAATCTCCGCCACGTTTACGGTTTCCCCCAGTCGTTATCTTCTGAGTACCAGAAAGCAAGTATTGAACCATTGAGTAAAGCGGAGCATTACCTGCGCCGTCCGCCAGCGTTCCCATAGGGATGCCAGATTCATCTTCAATTTTTGCTGCAAAAGCGTGGTGGAACGTGTTGTATGCTTTTTTGCGGCCAAACGAGATTGGCGAACCACCAGTACCGTGCATCATTGACGTATGACCAAGCAAAGTTGCACGCCGTGCAAGTATCTGCTCAACGCCGTATCCAATTAGTTCACCAAGGTGTGGAAAAGACTCTGCCCAATTTAAGTTTTTGCCATCACTAAGCCGTTCCAAGGCCTTGTCCGGCATACCGGTAATAATCTCATAGATATCATTGCCTTTAGAATCCTTAATGTATCTGCCTCTTTCAACAAGGATTGAGAAGGCCATATACTGCTGCTCGATACGATTTATTGACCAGTCACCACCAATGGATATAGTGATTTCTGGAATTTGCTGATCACCTTTTTTGTGTGCTGGGATTTTAAATTTGCTTGTTTGTGCAGACATTGCAAAATCAGGAATAGCAATTCGTCCTTCTTTGCCATACGCCTTTAGATCCTGACCTGATGTGCCATAAGTTGACTTGTATTTGAAGGCTTTGTCGCTAAGGACACTGTTGTCCATACTGGTTTTTCGCTCTACTAACAAATCCGTAACTGCACCGTTGGGAAGAACAACCTTCCAAGCATCTTGGTATTCGCTTAGATAAATATCACCGGGCTGCAAGTCAGCAGGATCAGGATCACCAATCAAATCAAGCGGCGTAATCTTTCTTCTTTTGCAAGTCTCAGCAATTTTTGATTCCAAGGCACGTCGAGCCTTGATGCGTTCAGCATCAATTTTGTTAGATTTTCTTCTCAGCCTCTTAAGCAGTTTTTCTTTAGAGCCAACAAGACGAATCGCGTCTGCGATATTTAGTTCTTTGCCATTCTTATCTTGCAGAGCCTTGTATGTGTTGCCCGCAAATGGTTGTGCTTGGCCGGGGTCTTGACCAAACGATTTCAAGTCAGAGAGTGCTTCATGCAACTCCATGAGTGGACCGCCCCACTCGCTCTCGTTGTATGAAATGGGTCCAGTCACGGCTAAGTGTTCTGCAATTCGTGACAGTTGTTCTGGTGTCCTCGAAGAAAGCAGTGGGCCAAGCGACCCAACGTAACCGTTTTCAGGAACAGTCAACGACATGTCCAGTCGGTCAGCAAGCGAACCATACGGGTCCAGAAGTTCGTCAACTTCAATGGCAGACAACTCTTCCCGCAAAGCAGCATCAAACTGCTTGTTGGTTTGCAGGTCCGCGTCTTGTTCAACAACACCTGTGTTCTTCGCCCGCATCAAAAGGTTGTTTGCTTGGGCTTTGGTCAGGCTTCCCAAGTCAACACCAAACCGCAGAACTGCAGGCAAGACTTGACTGACATCATGCCCAGAGTCAATCAAATCGTTTGCATAGTTGCTGAAGAACTGTCCTCGGTCTGCAGCCCGCAAGTTGCCTGCAACAAGTGTTGCCTTTGCAGTTTCAACAGCCCCTTCGATTACAGCACCGCCAGCAAATAGGTTTGCCGCATCAGCGTGGAGGGTTTTGCCAACTACCCGTAGTCTTGCAGCCTTTGCTTTTGCACGACGGATTGCAAGAGTAAGACGGTCACGCGACATCTTCGCTGCACCAGCAATCAAAGGTATAACACGTCTATCGTTGAAAGCGGCAGAGGACGGGCCACCCGTGAATTCGGAAACGCTGTCTTCATCTGCAGTCATACCAATCAATGCTGAAGTGATTGGTTCAGCAGCAGCACGGTCTGCTGCTGTTGCTTGAATGTCTTCGTCAGTTAGTTGGTCAACGTCGATCTGCGTGTCTCGCTCGCCAAGCATGGTGTCCATGGCTGTGATGAGAGCATCCCACTTCTTACCGTCAGCCCACGCTTCTTTAACACCCTTGCCCTCTTCAAGACCAACCAGCAAGTCGCGGATTCGGCGAATGACTCGTTTGATGAAGCCGGATTTGCCCTGTGTAATGCTCTTGGCAATACGCTGCACCTGTGCTTCATCGCCGTTGCGGATCATCATCTCAACTGCGTATGGCATAACTTCGTATGCAACTTGGTCGTCCATACGCAATGCTTGAGCAAGTTCTGCGTCAGTAAACTCGTACTCTCGTGCACGATCACCTGCAGCCATTGCAGCGGCCCGTGGGTCAAGACCTGCGTCGATCAGTTCCTGCGCTGTTGCTTGTGCAAGTTTTCGTTTGAGATATTCTCTTGCACCGGCTTCAAACGCTTTGGGGTCTGCATTTGCAAAAGCCCGAACAAGTGCTGAGTACGACTGCTTAGACTCAAACTGCATCGTGTGGACAAGTTCGTGCGTTAAAACAGCCGTCATTGCTTGGTTGGGGTCCGCGTTTGCGTTTACCAAGATGATGCCTGTCTCCCGGTCACGGGCAGCGTTGCCAGTCAGCCCATCAACAAAAACGATTGCAACATTGCGTTGTGCTGCTTTTGCTTGAAACTCAGCCATTGCTTCGCTTGGTGCAGCGGCAATTGTTGTCCCAGTCTCTTCAAGAAGTGCATCCAACTCTGCCCGTGCAAACTCTTCGTTGGCATCGGTTCGGGTCATACGAGCGTCATCACCAACTGTGTCGGTTGTTTCTGGAGATGCCACCTGACCTGCAGCAGCAATAATCTGCTGTGCTGCAGGCATATCAGGACGCACGCCAACAAACTCGCTGGGCTTTGGCGGCTCCTTGCCAAGTATCTCTTCAAGACGTACAGACCGAGCAGTCACATCTTCGCGTGCCTGTTCTCGGATGCGAATCTCTTCTTCCTGACTAACAAAGCCAGATTCTTTTAGGCGTGCGTCGATACGCTGTTCAGCAAGAGCGTCTTGAGCAGCAACTCGCCGCTCTAGTCGGGCTACAGATTCTTTGGCCGCTTCAATCAGTTGTGCACGTTCGGCAACATTTAATCCTTTTGCAAACCAGCCAAGACCCGCCTTCTTCCAATCGTTGCGTGAGTTTCCCTTCAAAGGCGAAAGCACTTGGTTTTTTGCAACGCCAGCCTCTGCTGCAGGGGTTGCAATCCCTGCAATGGTGTACGCAACTTCTGGGCTATGTGAAGCCAAGTCAACATGCCGCTCTCCACGCATTTCGCCCTGCTCAATCACAGTGCTAGGGTCGCCGTACATATTTACGTCAATGTTTTTGCGTTCGCTTTTGTCTCTAAAGTAATCAAGGGTTGACTTGAAAACACTTACTCTTGCGTCTTCGTCAGCAATAGTCCTGTCAATCTCCGCTTGGAAGATTGTCTGGGACATTATGTTGCGGAACTTACGCTTGTATTCCGATTGGTTTTCCTTCGTAATCTCAACCACATTGCCGTCTGCGTCAGTTAAAACAGGCTTGCCGTCTGGGCCAAACGCAAGGTCGCCAATAGTGGGCATGTTTGCATTGCGTTCTGCAGCGTGAATAGCGTTGATGTGGGCAATAGCGTTAGTTGAACCACCAAGAGAACCACCACCGATGCCGCCGACAAAAGCATGAAGTGCTTCTTCGAGACTAATAATAAAGTCGTTGTCTTTGCGATCACCAAGCATATCAACGCGGTCAAGGATGCCTGATGCAACACCAAACGCTAGTTCGTCAAGAACTTCTTGCACACCTTCTTGTCCAACACCAGAAGCAAACTTGGCTAGTGCTGCACCGGCTTGATTGCGTGCTGTGCTCAAAACGAGACTTTGCACTCCCGGCTGACGCAACAAAAGGTTGCCACCTTTATCTACCAACCGACCAGTAAACATAGAGGTGATGCCAATACCCACTGCGTCAAGCACAGCGTTACGACGTGCTTCTTGCACGCTCATGCCCTGCTCGATATACGAGTCGATCATTCTTTCGCGGTGCATGAAGCCAGCCGCAAGTTGCATCGGAACATTTTTACCCTTTGCAAGGACTGGCAAAAAGTCTTTCAACAGTTTGACGTTCTTTGGGTTTTTAAGATTCTTTCCTTTTGACGCTGCAGTTGCAGCAAACACCGCAAACAAAGCACCTGCTTGTGCAACCCCTTGACCAAAAGTGTCAATGTATTTGTCAACTTCTGAGTCAAACAAGCCATCAGTTTCTCTTGGATTGTCTTTAAACCAACGAATCCAATCAACAGAACCGTCTTCACGACGCATGTCGTCAAATATTGACATCTCTGCAAACTGGAATGGGCCGTCGTAATCATGGTCAACAACGTTCTTGTAAGACCCGTCTGGCTGTTTGACTCGCTTAAACCGTGGCCCGGGCGTAGACGCTTTCCTGTATGCGTCATACTCCTCGATTCCGTAGTCAATCATTTCAACAACAGTGCCGCCGAGAGATGCAAGAGCCTCACCGAACCCTCTAGCCACACCTGTGACGTGGTGCATGATGCGACTTTTGTCGTTTAGTTCTTCTGCACGGTCAAACTCAGACGCTAGACCTTCAAATCTGCGCAACATATGTGCAGACATCTCGGCACTGCTGTTGTTGTTGATTGCAGCAATAGCGTCTCTTGGAGAAGTTCTTTCGTCAAAGAAGAACACCTCATCGTGTTTGTTTTCTCCACGGTCACGCTTTTGGCGAAGATCCTTTGGTGAATCAACAAATGACTCATGCACCATCGCAGGCTTGCCGCCCAAAGCCGCAGTATTGACTCTGGTGAAGCCAATAGTTTGACCTTCGCTGTTTACTACTGGAACAGTGGGGAACGCAATTGGATCGAACAATTGTCCATCGTGTCCCTGCGACTCAATGCGGCGGTTTTTCTCCTTGATTTGCTCCTGCATGTAAGTGTTTGCAATTTTGGGGAACATGCCTTTGAGGTCTTTAGCCTGCTGCTGCAGGTAGTCCAGTTTTTGCATGTTCTCTTGGATTGTGTCTCCAGACCGCATGCCGTGCAAACGCTGCTGCGTCAGGTTTTGCTTGAACACATCCGCTTGCGCATCCTGCATGCGCTGCTCGTCGTAAACACGCTGCACCTCGTCCGTCATCTCAGGCGGAGCGACTTGCTTTGTTGCGGTATCTGCTGCTGACTGGACGGCCTTTTGTTGGTCATCGTCCGAAGACAGCCCCTTAAATATTGGGGATTGAGACATTGTTATCCTTGTCTTGGAGTAGATTCACCAGTGACTTGTTTGTTAATGGATTTTTGGTGGTCAACCAACTGTTCGATTCGCTTGTCAACTTCTGCAGCCTTTTCAGATTCTGAAAGACCTTGCATCTGTTTGCTGTTGCTAACTTGCATCTCAACATTTCTACGCAAAGTTTGCATAGCCTTTTTTGACGAGCGGCCTTTAGTACCACTGCCTGTTAGTGTTCGCAAAGCACCACGCATTTGTTGCTTGTTAGCCAGTGGTGCGTTTTCGCTAATTTCATCACCATCAGCAAACTGGCCGTATGTGTCAACGGGATCATTTTCGGCAGTTGCCTCAGCCATAAGCAGTTGGCTACGCTCTCTACCTTCTCGCATTGAGCGGTTTCTTGCAGCGGTTTCTTTTGCACCACCACCAAATATTCTGTCGCCAATTGCTGCGGCTGTGCTTGTCTGCTCTGTTTCTTTCAACGCCTCTTCAGCACGGCGACGTTTCATGCGTTCGCCAGAACCAGCAACCTTGGCTTCAGAAGGAGCCTGTATAAGTTCGTCGATCATGCCTTCTTTAGCAATTTTCTTAGCCCGTAGATCCGCAAGGTCTTTGTCCCGCTGCATCTTAAACTGCTCAAATGCTTTGTCTGCACCAGCCTGATCAGTTTGCCCGTAGAGACTTGTAAACTCTGCACGCAAGTCTCGGTCTGTAACTTCTTCAATATTTTCTATGCGTGCATCAATTATGGCAACGTCACGCTCAAGAGACATCATGCGTCTTGCAGACTGCGCCTCCATGCCTTGCTTGGCTTTTTCTTGCTCGTAAAAATCCTCGTAAGACATAGGTTCTGCACCGTAGTCTTTTTCTGCGTCTGCATACGACTTGTACGAATCTCGCATTTGCTTGATGTCAGGTGATGCAGCCTCGATTTCTTTCTGGGTAATCTTTTTGCTGTATTCGTCACGAATGCCATCAAACTTTTCTTGAGCACGACGGTCGCGGTAATCTCTGGCCTCCTGTGCTTTGGCCTTTTGCTCTTCTTGCTTTGCTTTGTTTTCTGCTTCTTCTTTTGCACGACGGAATCCCGAAGTTGCATCAAAAGTAGAAGTGCCACGCTGGTACAAGTCGCTGAGAGCCGCGTCTCGTTCTTCTGGACGCAGGGACTGATCCTGCATCAGCGACAGGTACTCGTCTTGGTACTCGCGGTACATCGTTCCAAACTGCGGGTCGTCGTCAGCCATCCGTCGCAAGTCTGCAAGTTGTCGCTCAAAGTTTGACTTTGACTCAGACATGGCAGCAGCCTGTTGATCTTGTCTTTCTTTTGCAGCAGATTCTGCAGCCTCTTTGCGTGCACCTGCCCCTTGGTCGTCAAAGTCAAACCTGTTCTTTGCAGGGTCGAACTTAACTGGAGTGAACCCATCAATCTCAGCGTCGTAGCGGTAGGTTTGACCGTCATCACCTTTGATGATGGTGTCATCCATATCCTGCGGCTGACCACTATCAACAGTGCTTCGTGTCGAACCAGTACCCTGCTGCTGCTTGCTGAGATAAGCACGCAAGTTTGCAGGATCTCTGAAGACCATGCTTCGACCACCGCCCCGACTTCTGCGTCGGCTGGTTGCGTCACGCATCGCAGTGTTTTTTCGCCCTTTGGTTTTTTTCTCTTCGAGACGCTGCCGCAAGCCAGCCTGATTGCGTTGTTGTTCCAACTTCTTTACAAAGTCTGGAACCGGTGGCATCGGCTTTGGAGCACCCGGATAGTCCGATGGCAACTCAAGCGGCTTTTCAAGACTGGGCTGCTTTTTTCTGGGCTTGCCGGTCAAGGGGTCAATGTTGCTTTTACCCTTGGTCTTGGGCTTACGCTGCCGGTCTGGCCGTGGGAATGGGTCCATCTGAGACATTAGCGAACATTACCCGAGTTGGAGACAAACTTCGCACCAGACGTACCAGTCTGCTGGGCGTGTGCCTTGGCTGTAATGATTTGGCCTGCGTATGTGATTGCACCAGTATTTTGTTCGTTATCGAGGACAACTGGCTGGTCAGCCGAAATATCAAGTTCGCCTGCAAACACTGTTGCAGAGCGAATCGTCAAGTCGCCAACTTTTGTGTGCTTGGATACGTCAACCCGACCACCATATATGTCTAGGAAGGTTGTGTCATTTGTGCCAATGTCTTGGTCACTTTCCCAAACTAACTCGCCAGAAGTGATTTCGGTTCCACCGGGCTGTGCTGCACTGTCTTTAAAGCAAACAGTGCCGCCGTTAATAAACAAAACATCACTGCCATCGGTGTCTTGCGTCAACTTAGATTTGGTTTCCAAGTAACCAGAGTCAATTCTTGCAGTTTTAACGTTTGCAAAGTTTGCAGCAATTTTGGTGTAAAGGCTTGGGTTTACACCTACCTGACGAATTTGGTACTTAACGCCCGATGCACCGGTTCCCATACCGCCGCCATCAATTTCAACGCGACCTCCTACCTCTGGGCCAATCAACTGCAGTGTTTCACCGTCACGCTGGGTCAGTTTAATTGTGCCAAGATTCTTGGTAATCAGCACGTTTAGTGCCGCTACCTTGAGAACAATACGTCTGGAGTTGCCGCCCAAAACAACAAACGGCTCAATAGTGCCACTGCCGCCGGGGGTTGTGCTCTTCACCTGTATGTCAAGTGGGTGATTGTCCAGACCGATGTTGCCTGAGTAGCCCTTACTGACGCGAAGAGTTGCGAGATTAACGGTGTTGTTGTAAAGGCCGTAGAGCAGATCGTGGTTGCCGCCAGTAAAGAGAACTTCGTCGTGTGACGCAGGAACAGCACTTGGTGCAGTGCCGTCTGACTCAACCCAGTTGTCGAGCGTGTTAAAATCGTTTGGCCCTTGGTTAGCAGTTGTAACGGAGGCAGCAAAAGTCTGTCCGTCTGATCCACCGCCACCGGCTTCAGTTGTTGTTTCAGACAGATAAAAAGGCACGCCAGCCACTCGGGCAGAAACAGTGACGTGGCTAGTGCTATCAGTGAATTGGACTTTCTTGAACAGGCTTTGCGTAGATGCAGAGCACTGAGCAACTATTGCATCGCAAATTTCAGCAACAGACGTACCGCCTGCAGTCACTGCCTCTGTCTGACTCACGTTAGATTCGTCAGTCAGAATTACGTTGAAGACATCATCAGCCTCGGCTGTGCTAGGCGTAAGGGTTGCAATTTGTCGTACGGCTGCTGCACCGCCAGCCCATCTAAGTGTTGCCATAGGTCATCCCATATGCTGCATGTAAGCACGGACTTGGGCTTTTGGGTCCGCACTTTCATCAGCCTTTGTAACCTTGAACCGCAGGGCGTAAATACCACGCAAGTCCACATTTATTAAAGCAGGGCGGCCTCCAGACAGATAGAGGTTTGGCCCATAGAAGTAGTCGGGGTCTGCCCAGTTTTCCCCATCTACCGTAACTTCCAAACTAGTTGTCGCCGAACCGAGCGTGCCACTGCCCTCATCAGGGTCAGGAAGCAGCACAAAACTCCCGAAAGAGAACGATCCTGCAAAGAAAGCATCGGAAGTCTCACCTTCAGCGGTTAGGTTGATTAGAGAGAAGCGGGGCTTTATCTCGCCCCTATTTTCATAACTCATACCATTTTGCCTTTCTTGGCCTCTTCAGCCCGGCGTTTGGCTTCGCAGGGTGCACAAGGCTTCTTCTCAAACGGAGTCACGCCATCAATAGTTCTCTTGAAGTGCGACGAATCTGGGTGAGCGACGTTCGGTGGTGGCACTGCGTCAGGACGGTCAGGGGTCCACATCTTGCTTTGCGGAGGCGTGAGCCGCCCTGCACCGGTCAGCACCCGGAAGAACTTAAACCACACCATGTTGAGCCACGCACGCCGCTTGCTGCATGCAGAGCACATTGGGACAAGCCCAAGAGTCAGAATCTTGATTGCATAGTGCACAAAATCGCCAAGCCCTTTGTGAGGGTATTCCATGATTCTGTACCCATATCTGGTCATGTCTGCAGCGTACTGCTCACGGTCAAACTTAGGGTTCTCGGACAGAAAGTTTGCACACTTCATTGTGCAAGTGCCTTTTGAAGGTGCACCTCCAAACAGTCCGGCTTTGCATTTGCCGTGGTATCTGGAGTCAATGTCCTCCCATTGAGAGCAGGGAATGCTTGCCATAGGAACCATGTAGTCAATTGAATAGTCTTTGTTGCTCATGTAATAAACACCGTTGGTATAGATGATGGGGCACGGTACTCAACATGTACCCGTTGCCTTGCAAGTTCAGAACAGTCTGGCGGTCCAGTAAATGGGCCGACATAACTGTAATAGCATGATGAGTGGATGTCTGCCCAGTCAGTGCATTGAGCCTGTGCAGTTACCCCGGGAAGTGAAGGACCACCAACAACCCAGCCAGTGCCTCCAACCAAACGGTCGTAAGTACCAAAAATGCAGTTGTTGTCAGTTTGCTCTGCACTTTGAGCCAAAGAGTACGACCCGTTGCCTGTTCTACTTACTTTATTGAAGTCGATTACTGCGTCGCCACCGCCCTCCCATTCTGTTGCAACAACAAACGAACTACCAGTTTGATAAAGTTGGCGTGGCGGCCCCTCTGCACAAGATGCCCAATCGTTAAACACGCCATCCCAAACGGTGTAATTTTCTTCAAGCATTGTCGGCTTGCATGCAATCGACACATGCTGCAAGCCCATTTCATACTCATTTGTACCGCTGGTGTAGTGTGCCATAGGCTGACTTGGGCACTTTGGGTAACAGTCAGAACATGTGACCGTTATATCTCTTGGGCAATCAGGAAAACAGCCGGACCTATCGCAACCTCTGGGATCGCCAGTGGTGTCATTGTCGATCCGAATTTGGTCTTCACAAGGGTTATCGCCGCAGAAAGCAGGGTTGTGCGTGGCCGGGAACGGATCGTCAGGATTGCATACATGAAAAGGCTCTCCCCCGTTCCAACTGATTGCTGGTGTGCAAATGCCTTGGTCACAAATCATGCCCCGAGGGTTGTGCTCGTCCAGCCATATGCAATGTTTGTCTGGGTACTCGCAGGGACCGAATAGTGGTCCGCCTTTGCACTCGCTAATAGTTGGAGCGTTAAGGTTGCTGCACTTTTCTGGATCGTAGAAACGACTTGAACGCGGGATGAACGGATCAACAGTATCAGGGCAGTGCCGTGTGTAAATGCCTTGAGGCGGCTTTGCAGTCCCAAAAGTCCTAGTAGAAAGTTCAGGGTGCATTAGTCGTGGTATTATCCACTGACGCACATCGCCACCAAGAGGCCCAGATCCAGAGGGACAACAAGGATCTTCACCGGTGCACTCTACATTACCACCGTTTTCTAAGTCACGCCTGCAGCCGTCTACAGTTATGTTGCCAAATTCATCAGTGCAAGGCCATGGCGGCTTGCTGCACCTCTCGTATTCTCCAAGAGCATTTGGCTCTAATTTCCACCCGCCAATTGGGTTGCCGTTCTCATCAACAATGCAGCCGTCTTCGTTGTATTCAACTGTTTCACCAGTCAGCGGGTTGTAGAGCAACTGGTCGCAGCAACCCTCTTCAAAACAATCAATGTCGCAACACCGCTGGCCTCCACAGCCCGCCCCACATTGATGGGTGCAGTTCACTCTTGCACCCCAGTTTTTTGCAACTGGTTTGGTACGGAAATAGCAGCCTTCTTTGCCATCTAAATCACTAACGCAACCAATCTCGTGTTCAACAAAATCGCCAAAAGGCGCAACGTTTCCGTTTGGGTATCTCACCTCTTTGGAGTAGTCGCAAACTGCATTAGGATATTGGTCTGGGCAAGTTGTTATGCAGGGCACAAGACTTGGAGGTTGTGCCCCAATTTCTTCTTTGGCTGCAGGGTGGCACAAAACAGGGCAGGAAGACTGCCCATTACCACACTTTTCATCGTTTGGGTTGTTAGCACAGTAAGACTCTGCAATTGCCTTTTGTTGCTGACCATAATCGTATTTGGCTTGTGCTCGGTCGAAGGCTGCTTCAGTTTCCTTACAAGGCCAATCAAACTCTAAAGTGAAGTTAGTGCCGCCGAGTTCTTGGTCACTGCAACTATCTGGATGCCAGTTCCAAGTTTGTCCGTTACTAAATCCTTGAGTCAGCAAGTTCTCAAAGTAATCACACCAGACATCTCTACACGGCCATTCGCTGTCTTCACGAACACGGCATTCGCACGCGGGAAGGGTCAAGTCCTCACCGTTTGGGTTGCTGCTGTCTGGGGGTGGGACACATGGCACATCTAAAAGCCCATAAGATTCAGGCGGCTCACCAATGCGTGACCCAACGCTGCAACCACTTAGTTTGGATCTAAAACTACCAGATGAAAAAGCATCGCCATAACGATGGCCGTTGTGCAGGTATCCGTTGTTGTCCAACACTGGCCTGTTTTTTAAGCCGGTCAGACCATTCTCATTAATGTTTTGCAGGTCTTTAGACCAAAAGTGTGCATACGAAACATCGCTTGCACCTCTTGACGTTCCAACCCCTACAGAAAGATTTGACACCTCAACATTGATTGAGGTAACTGGTATTTGGCTTTCGCTTGATTCTGCAGGATTGCAGACACAACGGTTTGAGTTGCACTGCTTGCAAGGAATGTCTGGCGGAGAACAGTCGCAACAAGCCAGTAGAAGGTTTTTCATCCGGTTGTCCGTTCTAACGGACTGAACTTCCTGCGTCTGCCGTTGCGTGACATTTCTGCAATAGGTGCATCAGTGCCGCAGGTTACATCAAGGTCGTTTTTGCCATAGAACCCAATATGCACCCCATCTTCAGGTGTTTTCGTAAATATTGCCAAGACACTGCCGGGGCCGTTTGTTGCAGACCCATCAATTTTTGCTGCAGGTGCAATATCTAAAATGGCAACTTGACCAGACAGGCCGCTGTCTGATGAAATAGGTGCAAGCACACCGTGCAAATTTGAAGAGCCGTTTTGGTTGTCGTAGCGGTGGTCTACGCAGTTTTTTGCCTCGACTACACCTTCGTCATTGAACTCGTCAACCACATATTGGGGTGCACCAATAAGTTCCATTTTCTTGTCGAAGTCTTCTTCGCTACTTACACCATAAAAATCAAATGCGGGTTCAAGGTTGTATGTCGTTCCTTTTTCGCCATCGGTGATGTCACAAAACAAAGCAAACTGCAGTTGTGCAGCCTCTTGGTTAATGCGGTCATACATGCTGCCCTGCAGACGTGTAATTTCCTGCATGCGTGCTTCCAGCATGTCAACAACAGATTTCATCCGATTGAACTCGCGTTCAAACTCTTGACTAAATGGCTGAATCACGGCGTGTACCAGTTGGGGAATTTAATGCGTTCGTACTGGTCAAGATAAACAATCTTGCCCGTGTTTGCAGTATTTCCTTCAGCGTCTTCTTCTTCGTTGACTTCAATTCCTTGGTCTACAAACTGAGTGTTGCAAATTGTGAAATCGAACTGCGTCATCCATGCAATGCCTTTGTCTTTAGAAATCAAAGGCTTTGGAACAGTTGTCAAGCCGTTCAAGCGAACCCGGTTAGGCCCAACAGTCAAAGGTGTGTAATCATCACCCATGTAGTAAGTAAAGAAATTTGCATTTGTTTTGCCAACCCGGTCAGCCCACCCCTGTGCAAGTGCACCTCTGTAGTCCAAAATGGTTGGCTTGTAGGAGATGAGTCCGCGTGTAAATGGCGTGCGTTGGAAAGCGTCAATCCGGTGCACATCAAGATTGATGTTTAGCGGGTCTTCGCCCTCAACTTGGTTAAGCAAAGTTTCGTCAGGAAACCCAAAAGGCCCGCCTTCAGATGATCCATAAAGTGCGTCTACAGCACCCTTTGTATAGATCATCACAGTGTCTGAGGACACACCAGTCGTTTGCGGCTGCTGTGCACTGCCGCCGTAAGAAGCCTGCAAACCAACAATACCCGGCTTGATGATTTTTGCAGAGATGTTGTCCAACATGACATAGAGGTAATCCACGCCATGCAAGTCAGACTGAATACGCTTTGGATGAGATGAGTCATCAATCAAGAAGTTGAGAAAGGCATCCCTAGCCTCAGTCAGAATTACTTCTTCTTCCGTCCCTACCTCGTATTGGTAGTAAGCAGTCCGAACCCTAGAGTTACGACCGCCGACTGACGATGACCAACTTGCAGATGCACCGCTTGCAACGCCAGTAAGTAGCACTCCCATCAGCCATTCCTTAGTGCTTCTGCAATGCGTTCAGGCAACTCTCGGATTGCTTCAAGCAAACTTTCCGGGTCTTGTTCCTGCTGACGGATTTGCCTTGCCTGCCGGTCAATCTCAAAAAAATCTGGCAGACCACCGCCCGGCAACCCGGGCTGCTGCTGCGGCGGCATCTCAACCGGCTCGGGCAGTTCTGATGGCAGTGTGAAGTTGTCTGGACTGATATCCTTCAACTGCTCAAACTGATCTGCTGGATCACGGAACTGCGACACCACTCATCCTTCCACTCATAACCACGCCAACGATAGCACCTTGGCGTATTTGGTGTTGAATCTGAATCGAGTCAATGTAAACAGGCTCTCCAGACAAGTTATTGCTGGTGTGACCACCAAAATTCACAGTCAACTGTGCTGTGGGTGTCAGGTTCTGCGCACCGTTACCACCAGTTGCAGTGTCTTGGCTAACAAGATTTGCAATACCCATTGCAGCGTCAACGATCATTGCACCAGTAATCTTGAATGTGCCGGTCGCTACTTTGCCGGTGATAAAAGTTGCAGCAGTGTCGCCACTACCCGTTACCTCAACAGTCGGGACATTGAAGGACACGTCGATCTGAAACGCTTTTATAGCAAACTGCGTACCGGTTGCTGAAATAACAGCGTCGCCGGTCGTACCGTATAGACCGGTTCCCAGACCAGTTGTTGGCCTTGCAATATTGACTGCCATGACTTACTCCTTATTACGGTGCTGCGACAGCGGTCCAATCGTTTGCGGAAGTATCGCCGCGCAGATAGAGCCGTGTGTCTTCGTCAGTACCGTCTGTTCGGATGTAGATGTATCCGGCAGTGTCACCATCAGGTGCGCCAGACCCAGCCGTAATCAGCGAAGTCAAGATGCCTTCGGTGTAGCCATGCTCCGATTGACGGAGTTGTTCTGCAATGTTATGTCCAGACATTAGTATTGTGTCCCATTGACTGTGACGCTTACATCCGGCCTACGGAGGATGCGCTTGAAGTTAGCGTCAGTAAACTTATGATCCGAGGGGTCGCCGTTGTACCCAAGATTCTCGGTGGTGTAGGCTTGACGATCTAGTTCCACACTTGCACGCAAACGGTTGATGTATTGCTCGCGGTAGCGGTGCGGGGAGTTTGGAAAAATTTTGTGTTCTGCAATTGCAAGGCATGAAGCCAAGATGGTTTCGCCGTGCAGGTCGCCGCCCAGTGGGGTTTGGCCGCTTGCAACTGCAGATGGCTCGTTGATTTGCACATACCGCAGGCGGTAGATTGCATCAGGAATTGGGTAAATCTGGATGCGGTGTGAGGTTCCTGCAGTGCCAGTTGCACCAGTAGTAAATACTGCTGCAGCCAGCGGCTTGTCATCACGGTCATCTAGGTACTGAAACTTATCACGGAGCCTTGTGATATCTGTGACCTCAATGGTCATGTCACTGCGCTGAGGATCTGTCCCGAAGAAACTGTCGTAACTTATCGTACCCTCGATGCCAGCGAACGACGCGGGCAGGGCGTAAGTTCCGTTCATGTGGACTGTTATTGATCTTGTGTTTGTCCCAAAAACGCCGGATTCTGCGTAGGCGGTTGCCATAACCAAAGTCGTTGTGTTCGTTACGGTTGCGATTCGTGATTTGAACACACTCCCGTCTGCTGCAGTGATCGAAACATGCGATATAGATTCAGGAGTGACTGTCGAATCAAGTGCTGCCCCCAAACCAATAGTAGTGCTTCCGACAGTGACGCTGCCACCGGCATGGGTAGAGGTCGGCTCGATAGTTGTGAGACTTTCCTCAGTCTTTAAAAATGACCATCGATGTCCAACCCGTTCGCCGGGCAAAGGTTCTGGGGTGTAGAACTGCCGCAGGCCACGGTTCATAATGCGATCAACCTCGGCATCGCTGGTGGCGAGGCCAAGTGCACTAGCAATTTCTTGCTCAAGAACGGCGTAGTCTACGGTCAGGCTCATGGGGCGATCAGGACTGTGACAGTCAGGGTTCCAGCGTTGTTAGACGGGTTGCAGACAATGTTGCCAGCAATAGCAGTGCCGTTCAAACTTTCTTGGTCAATTTGCGTAGCGGCTCCACTGCCATTGACATTGCCGGACGTAGCCCCATTACCTAAGAGGTTGTAGCCGAGATCGTCCTGCAAAAGAAAAGTAGCATTGCTACTTGCACTATGTTCTGCAAACACACCAATAATCATGCCAGAGTGCAAACCACTTGTTTGAGCGGTGTTGTCGCTATCGGTGAACGTAAATGTGTGTCGGTATACCTCTGCCATTACTTACGCACCTTGCTCATTACCCAGTCATACAGCGGGCGACCAGTCACTCCGCCGAGGACGTAGAAGAAGAAGAATGCTCCGGTGCTGGCGAAGAACGAGTCGATCCAAGCGGAAATAGAATCCATCTGTGTTTCCATAACTTCCAGCCAGAACCAAGAACCGTTGCTGTTGCCACCACGCCGCTGGCTATCGCCGTGGGGAGCAGGATGTAGTCCGCGTACCGTTCCACAATGAACGCCAGCAGAATCAGGCCCACTCCCGTAATCATCGGAAGTGCTCCTCTGAGCGGCAGGCCGATGAACCGAGTCACGGTCATCAACACCATTCCGCCCAGTATCGAAATCCCCCCGACCCAGACGAGTGGGTCGAGGGGAGTTTGTAAAGGGGGAGGTGACAAAACCTCCGGGGCTTTCGCCAAATTACTCAACGGGCTGGTCTTGCAGGACGCGAGACTCAAGAGCAGCAATGCGAATGTGGTGATCCACACTGTTCTTTGCAAGATTTTCAACTGTGTTGTCAAGACGCTCAATGCTCCTTGTCAAAGTTGCCATACTTGCAGAAAGTCTCGCAAATGCCCAGACCACCCCGCCTACGACAACAACTATGTTGCCGATTGCAAGCGGGATAGACCAGTCCATAGCATCAGTCGTTCTTGTTCCGTTGGGCGCGAGAATACGCCTTGGTGTTAGGGAACTTCTGCTTGTTGAGTTGCATGAGTTTGGACTTCATCTTGCTTCGCTTTCGCTTGCTCGATGATTTGCCGCCGCCGGAACCGGACTTGGCTTCATCCATCATGCGCTGCTTTGATGCTTCGTACTTCATCAGCGTGAGCCAGCGATTGCAACGTAGTCAATAGCCAACTTACCCTGAACGCCAGTGTCATCATTGGCAACCGCAAAGATTGGTCCAAGGACGGCGTGGTTGGTTTCACCAACCGCAGCGTTAGGAATGTTGGTTGTAATGCGTCCAACCAGTTCGCCATCGACGAAGAAGGACACCTGACCACCGCGAAGCATGAAGCCCAACCGGACGAATCCGGTCACGCCGACAGCACCAGTGATTTCGACAACATCCGCAACAGTGGTTTCGGTGTCGTTGACGCGGCAAACCGCATCCAACTTACCGTCATCACCGTGTCGGAAGCCGACAAAATCATCAGCACCAAACGCATTGCCGGAAGCGGCAAACGCATCGACATCATCCGAATCGACCGCAAGACCAACAATAAGTCCTGTGCCGTCGCCTGAAGTCGAAAGAGTGCTGGTGCTAGCATCGCTGGACACCCGGACAGATGCTTCAAAAGCAGCATCGCCTTGTGAAAGGTCAACGATTCCTTTCATGCCCAACTGTGAAGCGTGGTTGGCGGTAGTAGCAGCGTTGTCAATAAGAGCAACGCCACCGTGCCCGTCAATCCGTGCAAAAGTGCCAGAACCGGCGATTTGCTTGATTGTCCAGTCTTCATCGTTTGCATGAAAGAAGTCATCAACGTAAGAAAAAGAAAAGTTAGGTCGTTGGATTCCAGCCAAGAAGCCGAAAGAGCCAATCGAACCACCATCATAATTAACAGCCATTATTCATTCCTTCCTTATACCGTTTCCAGACGGAAGAGACGACGGCGGTCGGTACACATGTAGTTCAAAGTGCAGTCAACGAAGACTTGGAACGTGGTGTGTTGACCGGGGACAGTGTTCGGTCCTTCTTCCTTCATCCATTCACCGGACAGGAAGACAGGCTTGAGAACACCCCAGTTGATGCCGTAGATCGGGTTAGTAGTTTCTGCGTCCAGTTTAGGAACATAGACAACAGGGTTTTGACGGAATTGGAGAAGTCCATCCTTGGAAGCGATGTCGTTTCCGAGGTTGTCGTTCTGGGCCTCAAGCACCTCTTCCAATCGACCAATCACGGCGTAGTTGGTGTAGTAGCCGTAGTTGTTGCCGGTGTTGTAGGAGGCGTGTGGGACAGGAGATTTGAAGTTGGTGAAGACAGCAGCCTTACGCCACTTACGGATCAAGTCAGTCTTGTTGATGTTCGTGTAGTCAGCGACGTAGTTTCGCCATCCAGAGAACTTCTCAAGATCAGAGTCAATACCAGCGGTGTCGGAGAAGCCTGATGGGTTCTTACCGAGGAAGCCTTCTTGACCGTTGGTTGGAGCCTGAATCCAGTGTGGAATGCCAAAAGGCTTAAGGCTGTCGCTGGAAGCAGATGGAGAAGACCAAAGGTTGGTTTCCATCAGTTCAGCGAGAGACAACATTGCGTCTGCACGGCGAGTCTTCACGAGTTCAACAATCCGTGCAGGATTGCTGTTCATTTGGATCTCACGACGCTCGAAAGCGTAGTTGGTTGTGCAGTGTCGCCACGGGATGTTGGCCGTGGTCATGATGTCTGCGATGTTCACGTTGTCAGATTCGTACAGACCGACGTTCTTTGCAGCGTCGGATTGCGCAAACATGACGTTCCACTGAATACCGTGACCAGATTGGTACTGGACCTTGTATTTCTGAAGAATGTTGGGAAGAGCGACATAATCCGTAAGGGTTGACGCAATTTCCGTAAACTTCAGCCGTCCAAGATCCCGAAGGGTCACGGTAATCAGGTCAGCAATTTGTGCGGCTTGCAGTGCCATGTGATTACCTCTTTCTTAGGTGTTAGAAATCATTCGGATCGTCAATCCCGTTCAGCAGTCCAGCCTTCTCCATGTATGACCTCACCGAATGCTTGGCAGCAGCCTCTGGGGACAATGCTCTTCCGCGTCGTTGGGTCGGGGACGAAGTGAACGCCTCGCGGCGATTGTTAATGGCAGTACGCATTTGTGCTGCCTGAATCTCGTCCCGATCCTCAGAGAACGCTGATGCAATGGCTTTTCGCATTAGGTCAGGCTCTGCTGGCACTTCCCTACCTTGCGACTCGTAGCCCGCTGCAATAGCGTTCATCTCCTCAACCAAAAGGACTCGATTCTCTAAGAACGCACTGTCATCAGCGAGTTCTTCTGTAGGCCCAGAGCCGAACAGCCCTGAAAAAGAATCACCTACATCTTCAATCATCTGATCGAACTGAGCCTCAGTCTGCTCAACTGCTGCATTTTCTTGCAGATTCTCAAAATCTCCAAAAACACGCTCAAAGTTCGCCAGTTTCTCTTCTAGTTTGCCAACCAGCCCTTCTACTGCAGAACGAACCTCGTCAGAGGTGTCTTCTGGAAGTTCGTAGTCCAGCGAGAAGTCTGGTTTTTCTTCTTCTTCATCTTCCTCAACTTCACCCATTTGACGTTGAGCAATGCTGATGTAGTTCTCAATCGCGTCAACTGAACCAAGTTCGTCGATGTCTTCTGGCTCAAGACCCACATCAAGTGCACGATCTACCAAATCGTCGTAGTCATCATCACCGTAGTCAGCATCGTCCTCAAGGTCTTCTTGCTCGTGCTCACTGGTCCGATCTTCAATGTAGTCCTGCAGGTGCTCCTGCTGGATGTCATCTTCTGGATCATCAAAATCCAGTTGTTCGCGGGCCTGATCTTCTGGAGTCAGGACTTCTTCTTCGACGATTTCTTCGCCTTCTGCTGCTTCAATGTTTTCGTCAGTCACCGTAGCCACCATTTCTATCGTGCATATTGAAAGCCTTTAGGTGCGCTGCACGATGCGACCGGCTCGTAAAGATTGCCCGACCATCCTTGGTGTAGTCAGTATTGACTCCATGTTTGGCGGCATGTTGTTTCATTTCGTTGACCTGTGATGGGTGGCATCCAGCACCTTCAGACATGATTGGCTGCCGCCACACGTCGTTTACGTCGCTGTGCCCACGCATCTCGACATCAACCCGACGCTTTACGGTTTCGCCGTCTAACACTGGGTTCTTGTCAAAGTCTTCCATCTCAGAGATGGTCATAATTTTTTCGATGATTTCGCCGTTAGGCTTTTCGTAGCAATAAGTTGGCATTATTCAGATGGCCTCAAAATAGATGCAGCCTCACTGTCCTGCACGCCTTTACCAGTGAGAAGCAACCTGCTCATCATCTGGTCCTGCCCCTGCTGCGTTGCACCGGGCTTGTTGACGCGGACATTTTCAGTCTGCTTAAATGGTGTAGAACCAGCCTGCTTGGCCTGCTCTGCTTGGGTTGGGGTGGGTTGACCTTTGGCATCCACGATCAGAGATGCCAGTTCAGGCAACTGGGTGTATTCGCCTAGCAAGTCAACCAGTCTGCGAGCATCTACCGCCAAGCCCTGCTGCTGCATATTGGGCAACAACGGCTGGATAAATCCGCGCATGACCTGCGTCAGTGCCTGCAGTTTCATGCCCGGGGTGCTTTGCTGCAGAGAGTGAGGCTGCACATCAACAGCGTAATTGACAAACTCACCCTCCTTCTTGCTGCCGTCGTAGACAAACGGAACCTTGTATTCGCCAGACTTGCCGACGCTTTTTTCAAGTTCTAGTTTGACCATGCGGTCGTCAAACAGGTACTGGGCAACTGCTGTCGCAACCTCTTTCACAAACGCGACCGTCCGTGCCTGCATGTCCGAAACACGGTTTGAGGCGGACTGCGTAAGCAGTTTGTCCTGTCCAACCGTGTCTGATTGTGCTGCGAGGCCACCCAGAGCGTCGAGGTTGCCGCCAAGGTAGGTAAACAGGTTTTTGGTTTGCAGCATGAAGCCCAGAGTGGACTGGTCGATGCCGCCAAACTTGTATGTTTTCATCGCATCGGGGTCATCCATGCGAATCATCTCGCCATCTGCAGCATTTTGCAGGGCTTTTGCGTCCGCTTCTGCAGAACCACGGAATCCAACAATATCTTTCTGCCTTTCGGCCTGCCGACCCAGTTTGCGGAACAGAGTATTGCTCAGTTCGTGCATGTCAATCAGCGTTGCGACTGGCGGAAGCGGCATGGTGTTGCCCGGAACGTCTGAATACGACAAAAAGTGGTACGGACCCTCGGTTGGGCCGTCATAATCAACTTCTCGGATCAAAGTATGTGGCTGACCAGTCTCGTCAGCCGCCATCGTTACGATTTTTTGCTCTTGGGGCAGCCACAACTCCCAGAGTTCCGCATATTCGTACGTTTCGTCCGCTTCGTACACGCTTTCACTTGAGAACGAAAACGCTTTCGGGTCGCCCGACTCATTGGTTCTACTCCTTTTCACTGCTACGACCTTATCGGTATTGATATACAGGTCGGATTCTTTAACTGCTTTCAACGGGATGCGAAATCTGTTGCCCATGAACGCACATTCGTCCATGCGCTGGGCGTTCATGTCGTGCACCCAGTCATCAAGCGAAATGGTTTCTGCAAAAGGCTGGCCTGCACGCAGCAAAAAGCCACGGATAGCGTTTTGCGGCTCACAAACGCCGGTTTTGACGATGCCCATGCTAAACAGAGCGTCAACTGTTGCTGTTCGCAGGGTTGTCTCGAAGTCAAGTTCTTTCAAAAGGTGGTTGACGGCATACTCAAACTCCTTGGCGAAGATTTGCAACTGCTTTTGACGGGTGTAAATCGTTACTGCAGGCCGCGAGGAAGCCAACTGACGTGAGTAAATGTTGATTGCCAACTCAATAAAGTTGACTGGCACGCGGTCAGGAGCACCTTGGTCCGAGTAATTACGACCCACATACTCTCTCAGGGCTGCAACACGCCGTACTCGGTATGGTTCGAGCCGCCTGCGGCTGTGACTAACCGCTGCTTTGAGTCTGGAAATTTTGATTTTGCCGACTTCTACCATGTCTTCGCCTTATTACGATTCTTGCGTTCTACACGGCGGTATGCCAAAGTGCCGTATTCTTCGCGTCTTGACTCTTCAATCTTCGGAAGCGGAGTTCCCATAGTCATTTTTGCAGCCAAAGCATCTGCAATAACTCTATCTCCATGGTTATCTTTTGCACCAGATGGGTCTGCAGCGTAGCGACTGCGGCTGTGCACTACGCCACCTGTTTGGCTAAAGACATACTCACGCAACTCCTTAATTCCATCTCTAGACGGATTGTGAAAGTTATCATTTGCCAACATCTGACGGTAATTACCAAGCAGGGCTACCTTCTCTTCTCTAGTGCTATACCAGCCGGGCACGTTCGATGCCTTGTTAGAAACGGACTTGTCGTTGCGTCTGAAGTAGATATTGCCGTAGCCAAGTTCCATCACAGTGTCGCCAAAGATTCGACCCGGACCGTTGGCTTCCCAAACAAGGTATGCACCAAGTTTTGAGCCACCTTTGAACAACCTGCACAGCCCGACCACAGTTCTTGCAAACTGGTCTGGCCGCATGTTTGCAGTTGCAAACTCTGCAACTTTCTCGCCAGTGTCTCTGCGTGCAACGCTTGCAACCGAGTTGCTGCTGCCTGTTCCTGCAGCAATATCGACCCCAACCACATAATCACAGTCCATGGGCGGACGGTTGTGGTCATCGAGTTCGACCCACAACTGGATTGGCCCGTTGGAATGGGTTTGTATTTCGATGGGCACGCCACCTTCATCGGCAATCAAAGACATACGCCTTGATGGTGCAGCAGATTTTGCTTCTAATTTGTCTACCAAATCCGGCGGGAAGAACAGGTACTCAGACCCTGCAAAGTCAAGGTCCAGTTCCTGAGCAACTTCTACGGGGTGGGTTCGTCGCCGCAGTTCGTTTTGATACCACGGACTTGTAGGTTTGCCATCTGGGCCATGCTCCAGATTTGCATTTTTTCGGGGATCTTGCGTCCAGTGAAACTTGAGAGTTCTTGTCCGCCCTGAATGCACAAGGTCATAAAAAGCGTTTCCGCTGCCTTTGGGAGTGCTGATGAACCATCGGGTGTTGGCGGCATCAGCGGTTGCCGCAAGCACCTGACCACCATTTTCCACGCTCGCAAACTCATCAAGTGCGATGCAGGTCTTACGATCACCCCGTGCCACGTCACCCGTCGTAGATTCTCCAGTGATTGCAGATCCGTTGTCATCGTTGGTCAATCTAAGTTTGGTGCGGGTCAGATTGGGTACAAGCCAGCCCGGCAGGTGTTCGAGAAAAAAGTCAATCTTTGCAAAAAGACTTGCACTGTTGCCCGGCGAATCTACCAAACCTTCTTTACGGCTGACAAGCAAAAGCGATTTTAGTGGTTTGAAGTGCCAGTACCAAGCAAACACCGTGGTTGTTAACCAAGACGCACCCATGTCTCGGGACTTGACCATGGCAAGATCGTGTCCCTCGTCAATCGACTCACACATGGCATCAATGGCTTCTTCTTGAAACGGGTACAGAATGAAAGGTCTGGCGGCAGGGTCCAACCGTGGGTCGAGGGTGTAGCCAAACACATTGATATAGAAAAAGATGTCACGATTGCACATCTTCCAAAGTTCTGCTTGAGCACTGGGACTGTCCTTTGCTTCCTCAAGAACCTTCCGGCGGAACGCTAGGTTTGGCATCATGTGCTTTGGGACTAGGTGTGAGTATGGGTGTTCCGGCAAGGTAGTCAATCGCCCTTCTGAATGCTTCCGGGTCTTCCCGAAAGAACCCGAGTGCTCTGTTGGTAGATCCGTTCAGCAAGCCACGAATCTTCCCAGTCTTGTGGCAGTGGTCTACATGACACTTGCGTGAATCTAACTTCTCCCGAGTGATTGGGTCTATCCCCCCTTGCTGGTCCCAAAGGTTCCACCACATTTCCTGCGTCATGCCGTACTTTTTTTGGATTTTTTCCCATCTTTGGCAGTCCTTGCAGATTCGATTTGGGTACGACTTACCGTTTGGCTTCTTGCTCCATGGGAATTGATTCCCCGGCAGCACCTTCTGGCACGTTCTGCACTTGCACTGGTTTTTCTTCTGGCTCAAAGGTTTCCTCCAGCCGTGAGATAATTTCCAGTTCTCCTTTCCCATCATCGGAAAAGCGTGCTTCTGCATCGAGTTGAGTACGAGATGGCATCAACTTGGCCCAGATCGACGAATAAAAAGTTGCAGCATTTGAAGGCGAAGTCTGGACCCACTTGAGAAGACCAACAGCACCTTTGCTCGGAACAACACTCCCCGGAATCCTTTCAACGGGTACTGCCGCGAACTCAAACACAAATGCCGCAGCCTCTCGCTCTGAGCAACTACCTTTCGGGGCAGCAAGGGACAACTCAGCATACGGACACGTTTTCGGTGCTTTAGAAACTCCGGGTCTTGGGACGGGTTGTACCTTTCCGATTTGCTCATAGGCTCTCACTGCTGCTTCTTTCGGAGTAACCCCTTCTTCTTTCAGTTTTTCACGCAGTGCGAGATATTCATCCCACTTGCCTGCTTCTTGCAGTTCGACCTTGATGTCCGCTCGGTTCATGCACGATTGCCCTTTTTGCGGTTGTTGGACCTGCTTGTGACACGCAGGTTGTCAGAACCGTTGCCGCCACCTTTGCTCAGTGGCTTCTTGTGGTCAACTTCTCTGGGGTCGCCAACCTTGAGTTTCTTCTTGCGGCGGGCCATAACACGCATCGACCGGGCCTTTCGGGCAGCCGGGGTGCTGTGAAACTTGCCGTATTCGCGTTTGTAGTCTCTCACTTCTTTTTCCGCCGAGCCGCTTCAGCCATTGCCTT
>CAACVD010000062.1_pt1 | contig 41953 bp, 28 predicted proteins | sample 2381771 | NCBI WGS metagenome assembly CAACVD01 (sample SAMEA5211965, study PRJEB30684) | marine metagenome | biome: Marine; feature: Epipelagic; material: Water | collected 2015-10-15 | depth 15 m
GTAGTCTGTCTAATAAAGCATCCTGTGCTTCTGGTGGCAGTGCTTGAAAGAACTGGCCGAACCCTGATTTGGCTATCTGAGCACCGATCTTAAAGACTCCAAGTTTTAAGCCCAATGCTCCTAATATTGCAGCCACAGCAGGTGCTAAAGAAATTGCAATTCCAACGCCAGCAACTCCAACAAACAGTTTTCCTATAAACTCTTTTCTCTTTTTTTCGTCTTTTATATTATCAAGTTGCTGCTTGGCAGCTTCAAAATCATTTAGCAGTTCGGAGGCTTTTTTCTCTTGCAGTAATTGTTTATTATTAAAAGCTCTCCAATTTTCCATCAATAATTTCATTTCACTCATCTGCGTTTCCTCTTCGAGCCTTTTTTGCCCCAGCTTTTACCTCTGCCTCGCTCCTTACAGGCACCCGGAGTTGGTCGACATGCAGGATATTTCTTGCGTTTTTCACCAGATGAACGACCACAGGCTTTATAACCGCCTTTGCCGTCGGGCGCATTGCAGTCAACCCAACCACCTTTTTTACCTTTAGCGCCTTTACGCTTAAACCAGTGATGTAGGGTTTTCTCTTTTTTTGACTCAGAGCCGGCTGGTTTTCTAGCACTACTCTTCTTTTTACGCTTTTTCTTGCGCTTTTTCTTGCGCTTTTCGTCAAGAACTGCTTCGAGCTCTTCTTGTATTATTTGTTCTAATTCTTCTATTGTCATATCCATAATGATTTACCTAAAATAAATAGTTATTTCTTCTTCTTTCTCAATCTAATTGTTTTTCGCTTTGAAGCTTCTTTTCTCTTCTTAGCATATTGGTATGCTCTCTTCAGCCTAGCTTTTGTTTTTGGGTCTTTAGCATTCTTATAAGCGGCACGTGCGCGCTGATGTATCAGATTAATTATCTGCGATTGTCTTTTGTGAGACTTTGACTTGAAAGATTTTTTAGCAAGGGTCTTCTGAATTGCGCTGGCTGACCTGAAACTGACACTTACGGTATCGCTTGGGTCTTCATCTGTGTATAGTCTACGGCCTGTTCCCGGTGGCTTCTTGCCGGTACCTTTCTTAGGGTCTTTTCCCTCTTCAGCTTTTATACAATTACGATAAGTTCTGCCAAACATCTTCTTAGTCTTGCGTGTTGGGTGAGTCTTGTAACCCTTCTGGCATTTTTCATCGAGATTTTCTTTCTTTATTGGGCTTTTACACTGCTTTGTGGCTGCTTTTTTCGTGAGGCCTTTTGGTCTATCTGCGCCCTGCTTGGACATAGCGCACATGAATCGCCGCTGAGGTTCGGAGTAAGCCTCTTCAATTTCCTCATTTTTTTTCTTTGGAGAGGGACACTTTTTATACTTGGCGCACGATGCTCGCTGTGAAAAGCCCATGTCTTTGCAAGGTGTCTTCATACAATATGATTTTGACATCTTGCCCTCAACAACAGTTACGGCGTCTTCATATGAAGGGGAACTCTTGCTTACATCCGAGAATAGCCCGACATCAACAATTACAATATCTTTTGTTCTAGGCCTTGTAAGTACATTTCGATCATGCATGTCTCTAGCTTCTAAACCAGCCATCTGCTTTAAATCCCCAATAGCCTTTAGCAGACTAGCGGCGCCCGGATATCCAAGACCTTCTGTTTCCTTTGGGGCTCCGGGATAATTTATGCCGCCGATGCCAACTGGTGTGTAATTTCTGTATGATTCAACAAAGTGTTCAACGGAGTATCTCAGCTCATCTAAAATATCATCCTCACTTATGGTGTTGTCAGATTCTTGGATAAACCTCATAGAATATGTGAGAAAATAAAACAAGAATGATAAAGCTGTTTTACCGGTTTTCTGTAGATCTTCTTCGGCTACATCAATAACTTCCCACGCTGGGTGCTTTTTAAACGCTATTTTCGTCTTTAATTTGTTAAATTTTTCTTTTGGAAAAATTATAGAATCAAAATTTATTGCCAATAAAGTTTTTTGTAATTTAGTTTTAACTTCTTGTGGAAAACTAAATCCCATATCTTTTATTAGTTTGGCTCTGCTTTTGTCATCAACCACCATCATGTTTGCTCTGTATCCCACGTCTTTGAGGATATCTAAATCCTGTAGTGACATATCAGGTCGAAATGAACCAACCTCTCTATAGCCAAATATATCCTCAATGACACCCTTAGTATTTGGATCATTTTCCAGAAGCTCCATCACAATCATTATAAGCTTTTTGTTTTTGCTGGCTCTTACCAGATCAACTTTTGGAAAATGCTTAGCAATTGCTTTGGATTTAGATCTCGCATCAGAAACTCTCTTATATAGAGCCGCTTCCCTTTTGCCACTAGCGTCATAATTCATAACTTTAATTGCTCTAGGGACATTTCCTTGCGATTGCCAAGTACCACTAAACACGTCGCCATATTGACCTGATGCAATATACTTAATATCTGCGAAGCCCAAACTTTGCAGAGATTGAGAGATATCTTGTGGGATTGAGTCTGTCTCCAATAAAGCAGACAGCTCTTCTTTTATTAAAAGCCTTATTTGACTGAGTGTCAGGTTCATAATTAGCAACTCCTTTCAGTTACTAATTAGCTTGTCTTCTGATTTAAACCCGCCCAAGCAATCACAATTGCGTCTGCCCTGTCGTCCGTACCAGGTTTTGGGTTTCCGTGTCTAGTTAAGTCATATTTAAAATCTTTCGGAAACGCTTTCTCAACATGCTCAATTACTTTTAATTTGGTGTTCTCACCACGTCTGACTTTAAGATGAACAAGCCCTCTTGCTTTCGCAGGAGATAAGGCGACAGCGTTGAAGCCAAATAGTTTACGAAGCATGAAGCAAACCATGCCATTGAACCTCTGTAGTTTGCTCATTGTAACTGCGGATGTCTTTCCACCAGAGAAAGCAATAAACGCAGACTCAATAAAAACATCCTTAATAACATAACCACCTTCGTTTATCTTATCTAGATAATTCATCTTATTAACGTATTCTTCAACTTGAAGACACCTGTCCTCTAGTTCATCTTTTGTATTCAATTTTATTAATACGGTTTCTAATAGATTAAAATTATAATCCATTATACAAAGTCCTATTTTGCTAGTACTTATATCTAATCCTAAAACTACTTCTTTCATAATATTATTGTAACATGTTTTGGTCTACTTGTCAAGCTAAATATCCAATTTTAATTTAAAAGTGTACGCAAGGTCCTCTGTCTTTCTCACAGGTGTAGCAACCTTTGCAACTCCAATTAAATTCCTATCTTTGTCGTAAATCCCAACTTTTGATATATAGGTAACTTTTTCGAATTGAGGTGCCTCGTCTGTGAACTGCGTGGAGACCACGTTTTTTATTTCTTTTGGGGCTTCACTATACTGATATGATCCTGTGTTTACCTGGTTTATATCTGAGGATGTGACAAAAGTTGGGTTATTTGAGTGATTTAGCTCTCCGTATGGAGCATGAGTCAGCATTGTCATAACTTGCGTGTGAGTGGTGCCAGAGTATTCCATGAGAAAACTAGCAGACAAAGTTGTATTTGCAATTGACGGAATGGTTCCTACGCTGTTTTTAATGCCGTAACCAAAATAAATCCATTTTGAATTAGAAGAGGCATCGTAATCAATCGTGTGATGGTCCAAAGACCAGCTACCGGTTAATGCCACAAAGCCTTCATTGTATAGCACAATGCCAGCCACAGAGCCAGAACCTGTTGAGCCTTCCGGTCCAACCTGTACTAATTCTCCGTTTCTTCTAAAATCAGATAACTCACCAATCAAACTACCAGTAATATAATATTTTAATGATAGCGACCCTTTCTTGATTGAAGACCCATACATGATTGAGGGTATTGATATGAGATTAACAACCTGAGTGCTTTTGTCTCCAAAGTCTGAAGTGTACTGGTAATGTGGCGACAGGTATGAATAATGATTTATCGTATTTTTTAATGCGTTCAATCTAGGTCTGGTGGTTGAACCAAAATAATCTCTAGACAAACTAGCAGAAAGGCGATAAGAGCCTGTAATTGTTTCACCCGAAAAGCCGTATTGCGTGTTGAACTCTGTTTGTGTTTGAGTTCTAAACCCTATCCTGTTGCTACCTTTTGTTACAAAAGGGTGTATATAATTATCTGCCCTGTCTATGTTGTACTCATACAGGGACACGTGTCCGTCAGGCACTCCTAAAATATTAGCAGAATCAGTCCCAGATATATTTTGAATACTATCTAAGTACACAGATCCGCTTTGAATGTACACGGAATACTCTGGGTACATTTCTAGGGTGTTGATAAACAAATCATCTTCGCTGAATTTGTAAAATGCCATACTAAGCCTCCACGATTAGAAGTCTAAACGGCATCTAATTGTATATTCTTGACTTGGGTCTTTACGGAGAGGCTCTGACAATTTTGCAGTTGCCATTAATTCGTTATTACTGTTGTATAGCCCAATAGATGTAACATATGCTATTGGCACATCTGTTGATTTTGTTTTGACCCTGATCTTTCCATCATTTAGATATGTTGGGTTTGTTGAATAATTGAATTCGTTATGATTCATGCGACAGAAATAGATTGTTGAGTTAAGCTCTGTTGTATTGTTGAACTGCAAATTATAGATTCTGTTTCTAATTCCGTCTGATACTGCTTCGATTGTTGAGCCGGTAATAAAATTAAAACCGACTGTGTTTCCCGCAATTGCCGAAAGGGCACTCGAATTTACAGCCGCGGTAAGAAGGCCGGCAGAGTCATCATTATTTGCTCTAAAGATGGACCCTGTTATAACTGCGACGCCGGCTTGATAGAATATTAATCCACACGCAGGGTGAGTTAGAGTGTTTCCAATTGTTTCACCTTGCAGTCTAGGTGTCGATCCATCTGTTGTTTGTGCGAACAAAACACCATATTCACCAACAGGAGAATTGACTTTAAAGCCATCAGATCCGCTTGCGTCAGTAATTTTTATTCTTTGATTAAAAGTCGCACCATTGATAACAAAGCTATCAGCAACGCCCAACTCTAAACTAAATGTACCTTTTTTAATTTCATCTTTAACAAGAAGCCTAGAGAAGTTCAAAAAGAAACATTCTTTTAATTTTGTTCCGCCATCAGTTATGTTTCCGTCTTCATCAAATTGCTGAATTGATCCTGTGTGGTCGTAGCCCATGAGAACTTGTGCCATCTGATTGTAGATGTTTTTCTTTTTGGAATTTTGTGTATTTGCCGTATTCACCAACGTAGAATCTGATGCATATCCAGCCGTAATGTCGAAAATGTGATTCGCAGATGAACTTAGGAAAGGATAATCGTAAACAGATTGAAACATCCCGTGAGCGAAGTTTTTAATGTTTTCATCTCCGTATGTTCCAGAAACAATAGTCCCTGTTAGAGGGATTGCTTCATGCAGTAATGTTCTTGTACTTACAACGTCTTTTTCGTTGTCTAATGTTTTATAAAAGCTAGCCATATTTTTCTCTCTATTAAATAATTGTTTTGATAAATCTTACAGGCACGTCAACTGAATATCCTGTTTTCATTCCAGTAACTTTGATTGTGCTATCAATGAAGCGCACATTCTGTGTTGCATCTGCCTTATTGGTCATTGTGATTTGACCACCTAATTTGGTAAACAAGAATGTGCTGGTTTGTAGTTCCAATGAAGCACCAACTTTGAATTCCAAAATGGTTCCTCTTGGGCCCTTAATTGTTTGGTTATCTGATTTTGTGTCGTTAGTGTTAATGGTGACTACCGCTGTTGAGCCGGCCTCTCCAGCGCCAACGGACGCATCAACCGTATAATAAGCTATGTCATCATCGTCAACATAATCGCTCCCAACCAAGTTTCCTTGCTTATCTGTTAAGTATCCTAAACGGTTGTCAATTTGTATTGAGTAAACATCTTCAATTAGATTTGTCATCAGGCTGGTTTTCTTCGGGGACAACTCAGTGGAGTCAATACCCTGATCAATTCTAATTGTTTGTGATGATTCAAATGACGCGCCAAACAGAATACCATCTACGTTGCCGCCGCTACTGTTTACACCAACGGACGCATTAACACTTGTGTCGCCAGTACCTTCAGTCTCTCTGTCTACTGCGATAAAGAACGAACCATCCGAATGTCTTGGGGAACCAAAGTTTTCGTTGATTTTCAACACTGGTAGATACAGCAAGTTCAAGTCCTGAAAGGAAGCCAGCTTGGTTTTCATAGCAGACCCGTTGTTTGTGAAGGCTTCTAGCACTGGTATTTGTAGGATTTCCAAGTCGTAATACGCAGAGCCACTAGCATGGGCAGAGTTGTATAACGAATAGTCAATCTCTTCGTCGCAAACAGCAAATTTTGTTATCTGGAAAGATCCATCACCCTTTGCCATTACTTTTCTGCCGTGATCTGTTAGCACAACATCTAATATAATATCACCACTATTATCTAAAAACGCCATTAATAATCTCCTTATTCACAATAAATAGAAACTTTCTAGAAATCTGCTTCCGAATCTTTCTTATTAAGGACAAAATCAAGATTAATATCTAAAATCTTTCCTGTGTTTTTTGATCTGATTCTAAATTTAAATTTCTTACCCCATATAGGGTCCTCTGTGGTGCCAACATAGAATTGTTTGTTATTGAACAAAATCGTATTCTCGCTAGCTTCATCTTGACCTGGCACAAACTCTCTTAGCAGTAGTTGTTCAAATGCAGGATATATTCTTAAAAATCTGCCAAAATCTCTCTGCCTATCGTTGCCCTCTTCTTCTAAGTTGACAATCTTTGAAACTATTCTGGTTTCGTCCGAATCTCTTATAAGCTCTACTTCATAAATAGGTGTTGGATTTGAAAAAAGATTAAAATTATTTTTTGCTCGAAAGGTGAAGTAGTGTTTCATATTTGGAGTAAGATCCATCATGTGAACCTCCGACGAGCTTCTATCTGTTCCTATGACTTCTGTTAGAAGCGAATTATTAAAATCCATGTAGGACGTTGGCTTTTTAGTTGTTTTAAAGATCTGGAATCTTAAGAGGTCTTTGCTTAGTTTGTATCTAATTTTGCCTTCTGAATCTGTTGAAGCGTTACTCTGTTGAGTCCTATCTGTGTCTAGTATGTGGGTAAAATCTTCATAAACACTATGGGTATCGGGTTCAAAGTATATTCTGATTTTCTTATTTGAATTAGATTCATTTAAAAAGTAAATCTCTGGTTTTGTCGGAGCTATGCCTCTAATTGTATGACTGCTTTCTGCTAGTCTCAATCTAACAAATTTTATCATTTTTCTGTCAATAACACTAATCGTAGCGCCTTGTGATGACACCGTGTTTGCATATGCGTATTCATGATAGAATACGACACCTATTGAGTTAACTTCATACCTATAACTGTCTCCGAAGTTAACCTGATTGTCAATAAAATATCTGTTGCTATCGGTTGCTGGTATATAAAAAGTTTGAAGAGGAATACCCGAATCACCTCTATATTTTATCACCTGATAGCATATTGTTTCAACATACGGCCTCTTATCCTCTGAGAGGGACTGTGCATACGTTGGAGCTTGGTTTTCGATATAATTACTTAACTCAGCTTGAAAAATCATGCTGTCGATCTGATCGAACTCTGTGCCCCAGACTTTGCTTATGTCCAAGTTTGGGAAATGAGTTAATTGAAAGTTTGAAGGATTTGTTGTGAGATTGGTCAAAACATCCTCCGGACTTAGGGTGTCTATTTCTAGGTCACCACTAATCGTTTGGAACCTCTCTGGTGAAAAGCCAAGCTTATCGAAAGTCTCTACCATTAACTCATAAGCGCCATACGTGCTTAAAAAATTGTAAAAACCATTTGGCGTATCTGTGAAATTAAGATTCATATAAACAGGGAAGTTGTCTTTATTTGAAATAATCAAAGAGTTGTTAAGCTCCTCCCTAATTGAAATCTTGGGGCCAACTTCCTGACTCGCCCCGACAAGTGAGGCTGGTATGCTGACATATATTTCATTAACAGAGTTTTCTGCCACAGTCACCATCTCGCTACTGTTTAGATCGTATATTGTTCTATTCGACAACTCAGACTGTCTCTGTGTTGGGTTGTATGATTCAGTAGAGTTGTAATTCACCTGCTGAGTAACAAAGACTTTTGAGTCCGTGTCTGTGGAGAAAGAAAAGTTTCTCACACTTGCATCACTTGAATCGCTAACCAAACTCTTTAATTCTTCATCGTTTGAGAAAATTCTAAATTTATAAGAAATGCCATTCTGAAATTCTTCGCTATTAATAGGCAGATGAGTTATTAGACCCTGCTTGTTTTTAGTTCGCAATAAAGATAACAAATCATCCTCAGCTATAATATCAATGGTAGTCATTAATAACCCCCTGTGTTTGTTGTGGTTGTAGACATGGTGGGCACCGGTGCTTGTGAAGGCTGTGTTGGAGCCGGAGTAGGCGCTGGAGCGGTGGACTGAGGAGACGCTGCGTATTCCGGCAAGGGCCCTTGTTGAGTTGTGACCATTGGAGCTGGAATGGCTGGTGTTCTAATCATGGAGAAATTATTGCCAATATCTGTCTGTTCGTTTATAACGATGTTTCCTTGCGTAAACATGGGATCAATCGCTTGGTAATTGTTGGAGGCCTCAGTCAGCTCATTATTAGAAAAGCGTGCCGCCGAAAGGGCTAGATCCATAAATTTATACTCTGATGTATTGTTTAGTAACTTGTATTTATTTGGATATGGATAGTCGATACTATCTTTTATGTCTCCAGTTGGAATTTGCTTTATAATTGTTGTTGCCTGTATGGGAGCTCCCGAATATAGCAGCCACTCTGGTTGGGTCACGATAAACTTGCCAGATTCACTTTTAACAAAACCAGCCAACGTCTCAAGTATAGTCGTAAAGTTTGACATTTCTGCTTTTATGTCTTCTGATTCGGATGTAACCATCAACTCAACCTCATCAACAATTATTGGATTTTCTTTGGTTCTTTCGCATTTCTCCTCATCTTCAACAGTGTTGAAATTGGTATCATCACCTAAGTATTCGGTTGCAGGCGTATGTTTTTCCAAAGAAGGCTCGACAATGACTGTGTTAGCAAGGCCCACCGTTATGGAGGGAGAAGTGTTGCTAAATTTTCCTTTGATGCTCTCGTTAATGAAAGGGTTAGAAAATTTAAAATTTTTGCCGGCGGAACCAAACCTGAACGGGGTTCGAGAGACAGCTGTACTGACATTTTCTCCTGTCACTTCCTCTTCATTTTCAAAGATGTAGTGCAACTTTGTACCAGAGGGCTTAATTAAGTTTTTAAACTCGTGAGTTATAAAAATTCTGTTTGTGAAATTCTCTGTCTTTGGTCTGGTTGGCTCTGTGTACCTTTGTTTGACACGGCTATTTGTAAGTCCATATATCCTCAAAATTTCATTGTAAAGATTTTTGAAGTCTTTTATAAAGGCCTCAACTGATTCTATTGTGCACGATCGAGGGCTTATCTGAACAAAGCTTTTAGTTAGAAGGTTGTTTCTTTGTTTGGCATCCAAATCATATACAAATTCCTTCATCTCAACAAACAAGTAACTATACTTTTCAAAAAGTGAATTTTGAACGAAAAAGTTTTGATTTATTGAGTCTTTTGTTTTTCTAATTGATTTGTCGTAGTTTCTTATCAGCATTAGAGAGTTAGAGAAGTCTTCTAATCTATCAATCGCATTTGATATTCTGTTGAGAAAGTTGCGAATGTAAACAACATTTTCATCCCTGAGGACCAATTCGATGATATATTTATATTCTCCGGATGAATTTTGACTTAAATTATTGTCATGAAACTTTATTGCACGAATAGAAGGTCCTATTTTGTGCGATATGAACTCTAATTTCTGCCCTGAAGTTGATTGATATCCATTAATTCGAGACTCGTAACCACTGAGGACATTTATAGTTTCATATACTCCACCTGATTTACTTTTTAAGGCCAGCCTCTTGATCCTTATTGATGAAAATAGGATCTCATTTAACAAACTTTCTCTGTCTGCTTGGTTTATCTGGTTGTAAAAGCGGCCAAACTTTGTGTTTTCAATTAATAATTGTTCAATGTTGATGAAAAACATATAATTGAACCTTGTACTGTTGTCAAAGGAGGGTAACAAATTGCTAAAAACTGGCACTGGGGTCTCATCTTTTATACTATTATACTGATATGTCTTTGTCCTGTTGTCTTTAATCTTTAAATTAAGCGCGGGTCTTACATCAATCACAGAGTGGGGAGTGGGCCGGTGCCTTTTACCCTCCATATAAACTCCTTCATGATAATGTACTGGGCCGTAATACTGTTGATTTCCCCTATACAGGACGTTTGTAGTCGATACAATGTCGCCGTTTTTCATAATGGCTTCTGACGCAATCGGGCCCTGCTCGCTGATCTGGTCTACATAAACGTTTGCAAAAATACTGATGTTTTCATATTCATCTGGTAGTTTATACGAGCACGACTTGATATAGCAAATTTGACCGGCCAGGTTTTGATTTCCTGTTGTTTCAAACCTCATTGCTTTTGATACTAATTTTATCTGTACTTCTTCTTGGTTTCTGCTAAAAGGCAGTGTGCCGGACTTTATGCCTTCAATCGTATCCTCGTCAAGAAAAACAGCATGTTTCAAGATCAATAAGGACTCCAAAGACTTCTTATTTGACCATACGGGATTTGTTATTGAATCAAATATCATAATGTCATATTTGACCTTGTTGTCATAAATCTCAATATTGTTAATAAAAACATTTGGAAGAATATCTCTACCAATAATCATTATTCACACTCCTCTACATCTCCAATTGTCGAATTGTATATATTGATATTCGTCAACTGCTTGTCTGGACACTTCAAGTCTAACTCTAAATAGATGTTGTTCTCTTTTAATTTTTTAAGACCCTTGCATATTTCTCTGTCTGGGATCTCGGAATCAACCAATAAATCAATATAATACTCAACGTTGTCTTTGGTAACATCTCCGGTAGGGTCAGTTACTTCGTAATAAATATCATTTTTAACATTTTTTGGCTTGTGAGTAAAATCAATCTTTTTTAAGTTACTGTCGTCTTCTTCATACATAAAAACTTCTACGCTGTAGGCATCGTTGTTGACAAAGCCGTTCTTCTCGGTCAAGTATAGAACCAAAGTTTCTTTTTCTAGTTTTATAAAATTGCCATCAGCGTCAGTCTCAAAGTCGAAATCATTCACCAAGTCTTCAAAATCACCCTCAAATGTTGAAAATTTATCAACAGACATGGTAAAATTTAACGTGCAGTTAACCTGAGGAATGTTTTGTATAGAAGAGTTTAGTGAGGAGGACAACTCGAAAGTATCGAATTCTTTGTCTAATGAAAAAACTTCCCAACCGGCTGTTTTCTTCTCTATCGGCGAACTAGTACCAATAGGATTGGGCATATAATTGTCGATTACATGCTCGTATACAGTATTAATATTTGTTTCTACCCCGAAATTTGTTGCAACAGGTTTTAACGACGGAGTCTCCGTTAAGATTCTCGTCTTAGTTTGAGAGTTTGTCTCGGTAATTCCAGCTTTTTCTGCTTCATAAATGATATCGTCATCGAAAAAAGCATAAAACTCTGGCTTTAATTTTCCCTGTGATAGTAATTTTCTTCCATATGGGGTTAATTGTAATTGTAATATATCTTCTTTTTTGTTAAAAAATGTCACCTTTAAACCTCCAATATACTATTAATAGTGTTAGGATTGACACCCACAGTATTTATGAGCCACCTTCGGACTTGAGCTCTCTGACTAGCCTCGTATACCCCTTCAATAACTGAATAGTTAATGCTTACTGTTGGGTTGCCGTTGTTGTCGTATTCTGTTTCTATAAATTCATCAACAAAATCTATATCATTGGGAAAATTAAATTGTCCATTAGTGTATTCTCTTTTATTAACGGTCACTCTCCAGCGATACCTATTCAGTCCTGTGCCCTGTGTCGGGGCAGGTCCTAGCATTAAGTTTCCGACAAACTCTTCTGGTGTCTGATTCGCACCAGTAAACAAAGGCACCACCTGATCAATTTTTGGATTCTGAACTGGGACTGTTTCATTTTCAAATTCAACATTTTCACCAGCTAAAATGATCTCGGCATCAAGCTGAGCTAATTCCACAAGAGAAAAGAAATCATACGGCCAGTTAAAAGACATGTCGACACTAGCTCCTTCTGGTCTTAAAATGCTAGATGCTAGAAATGTTTGCTGAGCTGAATTATCAAATTCACCGACGATTTTATTATAATAATTTGTTTCGGCTCTCTGTTTGGCTTTGAATACCATCCACCTGATTTTCTCTGGTAGTGGTTCACCTTTCTCTATCTTTCCCTCTTTGATTATGTTACCGCCACCAAGCAATTCGTGAGCTAAAAGCGGATGTGACAATGAAACTTCGACCTCTTCAAACTCTCTCCCTATTTTAGGGGATAGATTTTGCCAAATATCAGCAAGGTCTTGTTGTGTAAGTTTGTGAGCAAATTCAAAGATATACATTGCGAAAGGATCAACATCTCTGACATTTACAAAATCTAGTGAAGGTGGTATCACAAATCTTTGCATTTTGTCGACCATGTCTATAATGCTCGGACTTACAACGCCTTCTGCCATTGCTCTCGCTTCGATAGCCATTTGAACCGAGCTGGGATCTATATTGAAAAATTTACGCTGACCTTCTTGTTCAATGAACGGAATGGCAACGACTGCCTCCCTAATCACTTTGGCTTGAGCTACTTGACCTAGTCGCTTTGGCTCATCTCTAAAGCCGCAAAGATCCTTCAAAGATAGCTCATTGGTACTGCCACTTACGGTGTCTAGAAAGGCTGTTGGTATGTCTGTAACCTGTAAAAACACCCCTTTTGAAGGGTCTGTCTCTATGTCACCATACTGGTGCCACATGCCTCTTGGAACCGTTCTATGGCCCTTTGTGGGCTGGTATACGCTTGTAGAAGCAGAGTAGTGATTGAAGTTTAACATTGGAGTCTCAAAAAGAGATTGAATTACCCATCTAGACTTTTCTGTGTTTGAAACTTCAACTGCTACATTGACTTTGTCAGAAGTTGAGTCATCCAAAAGATCAACAGATTTTAATTCTCCTTGTGTGAAAAGACTAACAGACGCAGATAACTGCATTGCGTCTCTGTTGTATAAATCATTTATGTTAAACGCTTGTTTGGCGCTGTCTAGGCCAGATCTTTGTCCGGAGTCTTCGTCAACATATCTCCAATAAGTAACAACAGAATCTCTAATTATTTCACCTATGGTGTATTTTTTTGTTGCGTCTGCTGTGAACTTTATGTCTGCCCATGCTTGGCCATAATAATAAGGAGGTGTGAAGGGATAGTTTTCTCCCTCCCTTGAGTCATTCCCAGTTAGTCCTCCAAGTAAAGAAGAAGTTAAAAGGGTTGGAGGGCCAAATGCAGTTGGCCTAGAATACATAGTAAAGTTTTCTTCAGAGGTTGACGGATATTGAGGAGCAACAAAAGGATCAGATGATCCCGCTGACCCTGACTTAAGAGGACCAATTGGGTCTTTTGATGTTTTATACATCTTAACTCTCATCGAATACGTTCTACCATTCACAGCGTTACCAACATTTTGATCATCAGAGGGTAGAGAATATATGGTAGAAAACTGAGATCCCTGCAAAAAGAAATTTGGAACTTCCGCTAGAAAGTTGTGAGCCATCATTTTGTATAAATTGTCTCCAGTTCCATCCCAGAATGTTTCTAGCTTAGTATATGATGATGAATGTGGCTCTTGATTCATGAGCCTTCTTTGGGATAAGAACCTTTCCGGCTCAACAAGGGCCTTAAAAGGAACTCTAAACGGGAACATAGCAGGCCCGTGAGCTTGGGCTGGGATGTCTGGTGCTAGCATAAAGTTCGTGCTACTGTCGGCGGATAAGTGTTTGTAGTATGAACCAACAGAAGCTGTTAATAGTGGATAATCACACGCAACCCCGCCTTTAATGGCGTTAAACAATACGCCGGGAGCGAAAAGGGGACCTAAAACATTTTGAAAGGAGTGATCTGCGTTTGTGCCCATCGAAAATCCGCCGCTAGTATCAAAACCGATGCTGGATGTGCTATATGAAGCAAAAAATTGCTCGGCCAAATCAACTGTTCTTTGGCAGGGATAGAAACCATTATAAGGTAAGAATTTTTTTATTGCTCTGCACTTTAAAGTAATCTTCATCGGATCTACAAATTCTTTGTGGTCATTTTTAATTAAATCAAAATGCTTTAAGAATTCACTTGTTGAATATATCTTGTAAAAATCCGCCTCATCGCTACCATCGGCAGAGGCTAGCGCACCGGTCAACTCAAACATGTTTGCGAAATTGTTATCAAGACCTTCGGACACTATTGTGCTTATGTGGTTGCTTATTCTAAATTCTGGTATTATTGTGTAGCCTTTTCCTCTTTGGCGGACACCTTGAACATAATCATCGTATGAATCATAAAAAGGTGCCTTCCCAGATTGATCTGCTGCTTGCCATTTGGCTTCGCCTGATGGCGTGTCTTGTTCTACTGTTAAATCTGCAACTGATCCGAATCCGGTTGTTACATCTTCTATTTTCATGCCGTTCTTTGATACACAAGATTCGACATTAACCAAAGTATGCTTTCTATTGTAAATTGGTGCCGGCTTATAAACGCTGTCTAAGGGAGTTTTGGTAAAACCGGGCATATCGCCACATTGATTATAGTTGTTTTGAAGAATTCCATGAGCAAAATCGTCGTGTGGTTTTCCATAATGATCATCCCAGCGGTTATCTGTGCCTGTTTCACCCTGCGCGGTGTCATAATCTAGTGGCCAAATGCTTTGATTATCAATTGTTGTTCCAAATCCGTTGTCAACGGAAGTTTCCTTTCTGTTATCGAAACTATCTCTCCAATCAAATATAAAATTGGTTCTCTGTCTTGTGTAGCTTTTGTTGGTATACACTTGGGCCGGATATATTGTCTCCATGTATTCAAACATACTGAATGAGTTGATGGGTGATTTAGGGTCCTCCAAACCGCCATTTAAGTACATCTTTGTGATTTGCTCGTATTCTGGGTTTGCGCAATTATCAAAGTCATAGAACTTGTCTAGATCAATGTTATTAAAGTGGCACACACTATTTCCCATTGAAGTTTTAAGTTCTAGTTCCAACTTGCCATCAGCGGACGCTAGCACTTTTAAGGGTTTAAATCTAGACACAACAGGTGTTTCAACGAAATATTTAACATCTCCGTATCTTTTGTTGATTTGTGCCCCATCAATTTGTATTGAAGGGCCGGGCTCTTCGACGTGTGTAAAGATGCTATTTTTAATTTGTTTTCTCGTTAAAGGGTTTTGTCCTACTCTTATTTGTTTCCATGATGGGTGGCCATAGGGACCGTTTCTATGTATCATCAGGGCGCAAAAATACGAGGCAGTATTCGGCAGAAAATGTGGAAATTTAAAGTTTTTAGCACCAACCACAGGGCCGTATGACGTCCCGCCGATATACCTAGCGCCAATAAAGTTAGTAGTCTCCTGTGCGGTGTTGGTTGATATATTGATTGGTCTAGAGTCACCAAGAAAAAGGCCATCGGTTTCTGATATTGAAATTAATTCCAAGTAAGGAATCCCATTATAGCCAAACTCGCTGCTGTCACTAAAATTAACAGCTTCGTAAATAAATGTGTTTAATCCAACAAAGTCTAAATAATAATTCGCCATTCTATACTCCAAAAATCTCTGATGCGGTTGGGAAGTTTATCGCCGCAACATGGCCACTTTCTCCACCTATTGCCACTGAAGAACTCAACATGCCATCTGCGTCTGCGTATCCGTAGATTCTTTGTAACCCACTCTTGTATGAATAATTACTTCCCAAAGAAGAAGTTACCCAAGAATACTGGAAGTCCGAACGGGGCAATAGTGAACTCATGTGCGCATTGTTGTGATCTTCGTTAAACACCGGAGCAGGAATTGTTGATGTGTCGGTTGGTCTTCTGCCAACATTTCGATGGGTCTTATTAAAACTTGCCTCAGAAGCGTAATCTTCACTTCTTACGCTGCCAAACTGCGAATCTATACCAAACTTCCCGCTATGTCTTGATAAAAGCGTTCTCAACCCTTCTCTTCGACTAGCTTGACTGTCTATTCTGATTGTTCCACTCTCACCTGATCCGGAGCCGCGAACCGATAGATTGCGGAATGGCAAAGCATTATACACAGAATATTCTCTTGAATAAACGTCTAGGTAAGCAGGGGACGTGTCGATACCTCCGGGTGCTGAGAATCGGGATGAAATCACGGTGTTTGTTACAGACGAAGTTATAATCGAATTCACAACACTTGTTTCTCCAAACCTATCAAATATTAGTGATGCATTAGACGGAGTGGCAATTGTTAGGTTGTTATTTCCTTTGTAATCAACAATAGTTGTAGTTGAATCTGAACTTTGATTAATAGGATAATATGAAACTAAATTAGCATTTTTTGAATGATTAGTGGCGCTGAACCTATTGCCATTATTGTACAATTCTGCTGCCTCTGCTGCAGTTAGAACAGAATCAAAAATAGCAACATCATCGTATGAAGCTTTTAAATCTGTGTCGTTTATTTCAATCTCGGCTACTCCTCTTAAATCAGAGGCTGTTTTGCTAGATGAAAAAGTACTAGAAGTTATAGAGCCACCGGCAATTTCTGCCCCATTAACATAGATTTTAAGGTTTTGAATGCTTTTTGAAGGACCTAAGACTGTGGTTTGGCCGCTAAATGTGATGATAATATGTCTCCATTGACCATCGTCAATGTCTAACGTAAAATCTTTCTGGGCATAGGTTCCGTCCGAAAAATATGATATAACACTGAGGGTGGTTGCACTACTGTTCCAAACAATATTTATGCTCGGATCGTTACTGGCGTCGTCTGCGTCTAGCAATTCTTTTGCTCCGCTACCGTTTAATTCTCCTGTGCCTATATTCAGCCAAGTGCTAAATGTCCAGCCATTGCCAACCGAGAAGCCGGAAAAAGAAGAGTCTGACATTATGGTGTCTGAAAGCTCAATACATTGACCAGTAATATCTGGTTGCCTGTTGTTATTGTGGACGCCAAAAACGTTTCCAGTTACTAATGGCAAAATTCCTACCAGAGAGATTGGATTTGTTGTTTCGGGCAAAATATTTCTTACAAAACTTGACAAATAATTTGCTTGATCTGGATTTTTCCTAAGGTACAGGTTGTTCTGCAATTTGCCGCCGGCAGAAATGATCTCATAATTTTCTTTAAAGTTTCCTAAATTGCGGCTACCTGTTGTATATCGAATATTTTTTATGTTAAAGGGTCTTTTTGCTCGCTCTTCACGATAAAACACTGCCACCTTACGAGCAGGATCGGGATAAGGTCCACCGTAATCAGGACCGACTATACCCAAAGCGCCATCGTGTGGCTGCTCTTTGTCCCCCAGTTTCAACATCCAAGCCTCTGGTCTTGTGTATTTGTTGTCTATATTGTTTAAAGGAGCAGCTCCTGTGTCATCGTCTATAAGCGAAGCATCATAGCGATTTACAGCGATATGGCGATGCTGGTGACCTCCTACCCAAGTTTCCGCGAATGGTCCCTGCATTGGTATGTGGTTTGTTGGAGAGACAGTATCAGAGTGAATGTTGGTCACAATCGAACCAGAGTCAAACCTGTCTACTACGTAGGCATTATAGCCACTATTGACCGATTGAGAAATAATTGTCACTGGTAGATCTAATTCTGTTACTCTGTGGTTATAGGTGTTCGCTATGTCTGCTGGGCCTGGTATGACTTGATCGTCGGAGTACCTGCCAGCGAAAACATCTAAGTGTACCCTCTTTTTTAAATTAGGATCAAGAGTGTCGGTAAATTGCTGTGGTATGATTCCGCTACCTGTTCCGGGACCGGCCACAACAACGTTTAAGGGTTGACCGTACGTTCCTTTTGCGCCATGTCTTTGTGCTAAGTGTAAAATTATATCACGATTCTTTTTTGGAGGATAGTTTATCCCGCCATGCAGTGGTGGCTCTAGTTCTTGAGATACTCGGTATGGCCTCGATAAGCGTCTTAATGCGAAGGTTGACCCCTTATAAACAGTGAGATCAGACTTGGCCAGATTGACGGCACTGCCTGTGTTTTCTGTCACCACAACTTTTCTTATTTCTTCTCGTTCGGTTATATCTGTTCTTTCTTTGCGCAGCCTTTGCCATACTTGGTTTTTATTTTCATCCCCGTCAATAGGGGCATGACCAAACTTCCAATTATACCTTATCTCAGAACTACCTTTAATTTGTGACTCTGTCGCCGTAAATGTCTTTATGGTTGGGAATTTATTTTTATATTTGCTTCTTTCAAAAATGTGACTTTCAACCATGTCATATATCTGGCCGGAATGTCTCGCTGAGATCGGGAAAAGCTGAGATGTCATGTAGGATATCGAAGAGTCAATCCATTTGTAGTATCTGGTGAATTTATCGAAGTCAGGATCTTCCTCAACCTTTTCATAAAATAGTCTGCGTAGGAGATCTAAGTTTTTATAATTATCTCGGTAGCGATCAACGGCCTTACCAATCAAGTTGTTGAACTCTACTATGGACGAAATCATCTTTAACATTTCATCAGATATCACTTGTGACATGCTTTTTTCTAGAGAATAGAACTTGTCGCTTTTGTCTTCGTCTCTGATAAAGTGTCTTACTTCTTCATCCTCAATTATAACCTTGTCTGAGCTGAAAGATATTTCTGGTAATTGTTTTTTGTTTGCGTAGACAATTTCATTTCTTGCAACAGCTGTGCTGGATACTGGGAAACCAAACCCGGATGCTCGATTTTCTACTTTTGATACGTTATCAATCCATCCATATCTGGTGGAGACTGATCCACTTGAAAGGTCATCAACGATAAACTCGCCGCTTCCGTCAGAAGTTGATACTGTTTCAAAGTCCCAGTTAATCGCCAACAAGTCTGTGGAAGGAATCTGTTTGTCTCCCATATCAACATTAAACATGGTTAAGGATCTGTATGACTCGTCTAAACCAAAATTAACGGGGTCTAGGTTGTGCTGTCTAATTGTAGAATCTGACAGGTGATCAAGATAATATCTAAAGCCGCCAATCTTGATATCTGACTGGTTTAGCACACTTCCCGTAAAGTTTGTTCTATGAGCTCCGACATAAAATCTCTTTGACTTTGTCAAGAAGGCAGAGCCACTAGCGTTGTTCAGGCTGGCAGACAGAGAAAACTCGCTCTGGACTGTGCCGAATGCGTGATTAACACCATAAAATTCAATCTTATATGTGGGGCTGGTTGTCTCTACGACATTGCCTTGAAATGGATATTTCTCCGGCTTGACTCGTACCGCTAGATTCCAAGTTTGATTTGAGTAAACCTCAGCAAAGAAACTGGACGTTAGTATGGTCCTTCCGTCATATGTCTCCAGAACAAACTTTGCTCTGCTTGAGTTCTCCCTATCTCTTTGAGCGAAAACTTGAAAATTAGCGATGTCTGTTGGTTCCCAAGTGTAGTCGCCGGTGGTGGCTGACGCTTCGTGCATACCGTAAATTGATGATTTTGTGAATGGAATCTTAAAACTGCCTTCCTCAAACACGTCTAAAGATTTTGGCATCAGAACAGATACCTCTACTGTGAACGCAGAATTGATCTCTTTTTGAGACGCATCGGAGCCAGTTATATACGTCAGAGAATTGTTTACGGAGGAGGTTTGATATATTGTAGAATTAAAGCGGTCTTCATCATGAAAGCTAACATACTTTTTCATCAATGACGTTTGTCTGTACTTGTCGGAGAAATAGTGGATGCCGTTGTCAGTATAAACATTTAATTTTACCAACTCGTCATCAATCCCGAAACACCTTAGCGTGTTTCTTATGGACTTTTCATTTCCTTTTGACTTCAAAATTGTGTCGAGATTGTTGTGCAGATTTGTATATATAAGATTTTTTATCTCACCTATGTCTTTTTCAAAGTGAGTTTTTTGATCATCTACGCCTTCAATTTTTTCTAACAAGTTTGTGTTCAAGAGTATGTCATTGGCCACAAAGCCTTTATTCTGCAACAATCTCTTGGCGAATGGTATAGCTTTGCCTTGATTTAGCGGATATACCGTATCTTTTAGAGAAGTTAACGAGGTTGTTTGTGCATACAATGTATCAAAGTAGCTTGACATAATTTGATAAATTTTCTTTAAGTTATCTTCGCCCAAGTCTGTGTCTTCTTCTTTCATCCACTCGGGGACTGTTTTAAAAAATAAATTTGTTGTGTTTTGAGAATCCCACGTGGACCCACTTAGTTTTAATTCTGCTAGTGTTGAAACCACGTCTGGGTGTGTGCTTCTTATGATTGGATCTTCTACTTCGGCAATTGCGTGTGAAGATGACTGAAAGGCTGAGCCAGTGTTTCTTGCGCCGGCAACATATCCATTCCATGTTCCATTTGCAATCCTACCTGAATAATCTAGCACAACTGAGTCGAATGATGAATCGCCCACGATACCTTCATTAAATTTGTAGTAAAGTCCTAAGTTTGTGTTGGCATCGTCGGTGTTTGTTCCGCCACCTACGTCTCTATGCCAATTGTTATAAATTTGTTCTGCTGTTCTTTTAACTTTCCAGAATCTAAACTCATCCAGACTAGCGCTTAGCTTACCTGCATATTGTAGTTGCGTTTGAGTGTGCGTACCATTACTAGATGACGGAGAAGTCTGTAGAGCTCCGATATATCCGTTAAACAAGCCCCCTATTGACCCAATTCCAACTGATCCTAGATTTTTTTGTTCATTTAAGTCACCATCGACATATAGTCTAGATGTTACTCCAGAAGCCCCAGAAACGAACGAGAAGGCATAATGCGCCCAGTTTCCAAGCGAAGAGGTAGTGACAGTGGTCGAACCAATAGCCTCGTTAAAAAAGCCATTTGTGCCCGATTGAAGAGATAGTCTAAATGTGTCCTGTCCAGATTGAGCAGGACCTGTTCCGGATAGCTCCAGAGTGAAGCGACCGTAATCGGATGAAGAAGACAATTCTCCATTCCACAAGTCAAAAATAACTTCTTTTTTCGTCTTTGTTATATCAAAGGCATCTTTCTTGAGCCAAAATTCTACGGTAAAACCTTTATCTAAATTTAAAACAAAAGTGGTGGTTCTGTCTTTTGCTGAGTCGTACTTTACAGAGTCTGAGAATGTTTTCCAGAGAGGCTTAGATTCCATGCCGGCAGAAGCGGTATGTAGCCCACCCCTAGCATATATAAATTCGATGGAATTTGGAATACCATAGCCGTCAGAGGTTATTGAACCATTTAAAGATCCCCAACTTGGATAAGAAAAATTAACATATCCAGTAGACTTAGGGTATTTGTTGTTGAATATCCACCTGTCCAGGTAAGACGAAGACAGTTCAAATATTAATTTTTCATTGCGAGACCCATCGTAAGGGTAGTCGTTGTATACCCTCTTGATTGATGTTTCGTAATATAATTCAGCAGAGCCAAATTTTGCAAAATTGGATGCAAGAGAAAAGTCAATATTTGGTATAAATTGTTGATCTTTCTTGGCAGTTGTTATGACCAAGTTCTTTGATTCAACTGAATTGCTACCTGTGCTGGCATTTTCAAATGACGCTGTTTTATTTTTAAATAAATCTTTAATATTCATTCTTGTCTACTCTAATTTTAAAAACGTATGGCTGCTCAACGTATGACCCAATTGAATCTTCATAGAAAGAATATGAAACACCGTAAGTGTATCCATGTTCCAACATGGACATATCTAATTCAAAATAATTCCCTGATACGTCATATGATAAAACAGTGTGGTCAGTTGAAGATGTTCCGTAATTGATCACCACTCTATCATCAATTAATCTCTTAATTTTAAAAGAAGCACTTTCGATCAATAAGGTCTCTGGATTTGATTGAGCTTTCGTAAAAATATTTGGAGACCAATCTTTATTCCTTACATATAATCTAAACCTCTCATTGCCTTCGTTTGGATAAGAGCTTTTTAGGTTAGGCATGGCAATTACATATTTTGGATTTGGATTGAAATCCGTAAATTTGTGGGTAGAGGGCAAAAATGCTGACCCTGTGTGTAGTTGAGATCCACTGTGAGTCCACACATCTACCAAATAAGGATACGTTGATGTTACAATGCTACTAGTGGCTGAGAAGGTGGCCTTATAAACGCCAGTTGAATCCCTAGAACAACTTAAAAAATTAACCGCCTCATTGCTTGAATTTCTGAAATATCTGGCTGATCCCTCTGGTACGGACGCAGAAGCGTAGTATAGATTTAAAACCGGTATTGCAGTTGAGTCACCGGCTACATCTACTAGCTTACCTCTAAAGTAATTGTATAAGAACAGTGTGTTTAGGTTGTTTTCCGCTGGTAGTGCCGAACTACTGAGTGTAAAGTTTCCTCTATTGTCTCGTCTCGAAGAATCCCAACGTGCCTCAATTTTTGGTCTTTCAAAAAAGAACTCGGATGAACGTGCAAAGAACTTTTTGGTGTAGTAGGATTTTGCTGCTCCTCCAAGATTTGTTGAGCTAGAAGCCTCGAATGCGCCGCTTAGTTTTATCAAAAATCCGTTATTTTCTTTTGAACCAAGAACATTGCCGCCGCTGTTAATCCATTGCTCGACAATCGTTGTTACATCAATTTCTAGATCTTCTGTTCCCACTTCAAAGCGTTGCTCAAAAGAGGAACTTGAATCAGTGTAAAAGTCGCCTCCGGCAGTTGACCAAGCGGTCGACCCTGCTCTGTTTATCCAATTAGACCCTATCTTGTCATACGTCAAATCAGTGTAATTCTCCATGTCGAGGCCTTGTCCCTCTTCCCAAGCGCCGGAAACAGCGTTTACAGTCAATTTGTAATCTCTTGGTAGGGTTCTAGTGTGCTCTGCGTTATATAATCTTAAAAAGAAGTTCACACTACCTGATGCCGGTATGGTGCCTGCCGTCCTGTCTGCCGATATTGTCGAGACAGGAAATTGTAGGAGTATGCGGGATAATTCTGCGGAACTTGAATCCCTTTGAGCGTACAAAGAAAAAACTTCTAATATATCTGCCTGGCCCATGTTAGAGCCAGTGCCTCTGGTGTTAAAATCGTCTTTATATGCATTTGCTATTGTGTTGTCAGCATTGGCCATGTATCTTTTAATTGCCATTATTTAACCACTCCTATTATATCCAAGTCTGGGTATTTTAATTCTAAGATAATATTTTGAGGAACCTTATAGTAAGAACCATCCTTGCTAAGGTTTGCTTTTACGTTGTAATTTATCGTACTATATCGGCCTCCGTTCTTATTGCGGATATGAACCCTCTTTGTATCGTATACGCCCTCAACATTGTTTAGTACCTCATAGATCCTAGTGAGGTATAGTGGCTCTCCGATATATAAGAAATCGCTAAAATATGTTTTTAAAGCCTCTTGGCAACGAAATAGGACGTCTTGAGAATCGTAATTTTTGTCATTAACTATTGAAAACTCAACACCGATATTAACAATGAACGCGTCCTTGATTGTTACAGTATCATTAATCGGAATATAATGAGATAGATAATTCTTTATATTGTTTTTGGTCACTTGATGAGTCTCGGTTAATTTGAAATCGCTATCTGTTGAGACCACGTACATTGTAATGTCCCGATTTGTTGTTGAGGGGTCGTTAACTATGTTTGCCCTTGTGACTCCTCCAAACTTAGTCGGCATTTGATATACCAAAGATTCATAGTCTTGTTTAGTCACGGCCCTGTTCTGTGCTGCATAATAAGCTTTTGCCCTCTCTTTAAGCTCTTGGTTAGTAACCGTTTGAGAACTAGCTGTTATTGGGTCTTCGTTGATACACTCCAAAGAGGCCACAACATTGTTTCTAAGAGTCTGTGTTATGTTTGATTCATCTTTGAATTGTATTATAGAGTTTGTTATTGCCTGCACAGTATTGGAGGCGGCGGCTGTCTTCCCGGCTTCGTTCAGCCTTACTACAACACGTAGAGTTGTGTTATACGGAGACACGCCTAGTTTGTTGGTGGACAACAATTTAGTTGGGTCGAATGACAAATCACTGATGGTGTTCTTGCCATGCATCTTCAAAGCCACTTTTGAAGGATCAATGATAGCGTTGGGGTCATCGTCCTGTGATCCGAATCCGAATTGTAAAAATGTACCAGTGTCGTCTTGATATACTGTGAATTTTCTAGTTGTCACAAACGGCTTCAAGATTGATCGTACACCGTCTGCGATTGCATCGCTGTTGGTTGTCTCCACAAATATGACTTCTTGTGCCAGATTATCCACTTCATAATATTTATTACCTTCAGAATCGACAACAGAAAACACTTCTGTTACGCTATTGTCGCCAACTCTTATCCTCCTAAACCTTTCAAAAGACTCGTCAACCAAATCAACCTCAATAACCGTAAAAACCCCAGATTGAACCTGCCCGAATGCTTTGCAGGCAAAAAACGTTGTTGCGCCGGTGCTAGAATCAAACCTAGCTGCCACAAATTGCGTGTTCGGGTTGTCGAAAACAACATCCTCTGTTAAAATATAGTTTCCGCCAGAACTGCCTCTAACTGTTGTTCCTCTCTTTAGGGTCGGCAAATAATTTGTATCAGGAGCGGTCCCCTCAGAGTTTGACGGACACAATATAAAAAATGCCACGACTCCGAAAGAAGAAGGTATACCTCTAAATTTGTATCCTAATGATCTAGCATGCTTCCTGATATTGTTGAACTCTACCGCTGTATCCATAAAGGATTCGTTAACTGCATAGTCTAAATAATAGGACAGAATGTCGCCAACATACGAAACACTATCAAGAACCATAGACCCGAATGAAGGAGTTGTGAAGTCTCTATAGTTGTCAGGATAAAACCTTTTTGCATGTTCAACTAAATCTTCTTTAATTGTTTCAAATTCTCTGCTGGTATATTTTATTGTAACATTTTTACTTTTTGGCATATCTTTTTAATCTCCAACGATCAAATATAAATAGATTTAGAAGAGATTTTAACTACTGGCTTATAATCAAATCAAATCTATCTGCCTTTCTAATGGCAGGTATTGTGTATTGTATTGATATTTTTATTGAATTAGGGGCACCATCGACTGTGGAAACCTCTACGTTATCAACTATAATGTATGAAACATATTCTCTAACTTGTCTTAAAATTTCATTTTTTAACTCGTCGAATTCACTTAGCTGTGTGTCGTTATAGAGAAATAAATATCTTTTGGCTCCAATGCCAAAGTTGGGATCACTACGTCGCTCGCCTTTGTGAGTTAATATTGTACTTTTAATGTTGTGGTTTATTACGCTTACTATATCGTTTTCACCTAAGGTTTCAAAGGTTTCATCTTTTGGGTTTAGAGTTAGTGGGGACTTTACTGTATATTTTTTTGACATCTCTTATTCTCCTGTTACGTCAATAGAGAACTAAATTGATTTCCGCAAGGTTCTCCGTCTTCATCAACTTTTTGTCTTCTGAACTTAAATTTCAACCACCAAGGCACATCCGATCCGACAAATACGTTATTAACTGTCTTTGACAAGATATCCCTTGTTAGATTCTCAGCGAACCCTGACTGACTGTCCTCCTCGTCTGGTGGGTCGAAATCACTTCTTTTGTAGTTTGAAACAAACAGCCTTCTCAACTCATCTTTGGTATCATTGAAGATCTGATCTAATCTAATTGGCTTGTTGTCATCAGCGTCCTCTCTTTCATCTGAACCTCTTCCTAATGAAGAGTAGAAATTTAAGTATGAATATAGGGCTGCTGTTGAGGGGACCCTCTTTATGCTAACAATGTGGTCAAACAATAATTTAAACTCTGGTGTCTCGCACAGAAGATCGACATAGCATTTTAAATCTTGATTGAAATTTTCATCCGAATTGATATAAGAGGCCAACTTGTTGTCTGGTATGTCCCTCTCAAACGAACAAATTGGAAAAGCATATTTGGATGCTGTTGTAGGAGAGACTCCAAAGATATAGCTCTTTTCTCTGTTGGCTATCCTTTTTGTTGCGCGGCCCTCTGCTGAAATAGGTACAAAATCACTAGGAGGGACCATACATAACCTAACTCCAAACTTTATCCCAATTGAGCCCTCGTATTCGTCTTCAAGTAAATTGGTTTTTGCATTCCCGAAAAAATCAGAAACATTTGCGTCAACATTGATCTTGTCGCTATTGGCTAGCAAGAACTCTTTGAATTTGGAAATGTTCACAACACCTTTCAAATTATTGTTTCTATTTTGGATAAATTGCCTGTCGAGTTGTATTCTCTGTAGAGACGTGACAATCGGTGTTATATTTTTTTCTTCTATTCTTAGATATTTTTCTAAATATAAACCACCATTATTAGCCAATTCCTCAGCATCAAACTGTATATTGGACAGGGGGTGCTGAATATTGACGTTATGGACACAGTCTGGGATAGATCCATAGTCAAAATTTGATTGTCCACCGGTTGGTGCTTCTATCTCTACCTCACCGGCCCTGATGTTGCCTTTGAGCATAGACTTCGAAGAGCCAATGAAGAATTTGGAAATGTCATAAATATATGGTCTAGGTTGTATAGACTCTGCTAACATGTCGGAGTAAAACTGTAGCTGCTCTTCCACTAAGTAGCCAAGCGCCTCCATGCATTCCTCCTGAACGCTATATATTGTGCCCAATTTGGCCGCAAACCTCATTTGGTTAAGACTTATCGCGGATGAGATAGTGGAGCCCAATCCTACTATTGTTAAAGCTGCTGGGGCTAGCAATCCCAAAGAGGCTATCACGATACCTAGTGCCACCAAGTCTGCTGCTTCTGTGCTGACTCCGCCTGACTGGAATACATCTGCAAACGTTGGTTGTGTGTATTCCTTCTGTGCTTGGTTCAGCGCTTCCATTATTTGTTCAAGCTGTGGATCTGTTTCTATTTCTGCCATGTCGATCTTTCTTTTTAGTAGTTGTACCGCCTGCTCTAAGAATAGCAACCAATATGCTCCGCCTTCATATGTTGTTGCGAAGAAAGAAGTTTGATTTGACAAACTATCTTTTAGGTTTTGTACAATTAATCTAGATATGATTTTGCTATGGTTTCTCTTGAAGTCCATATCAACATTAGCATTCAACGAGAAGGTTCTTAGCATATAGTCTACAACATGCATCCTGATTATCGCAGTTATTGTTCCCCCTATCATTGAATGAGTTGAGGGGCTTGCTATTTTATCAAATGGCTTTTCAATAACACAATCTGGTGATAATTGCAGTCTATCGTCCGGTTTGATGTTTGACTCATCCCTTTCCATCTTGTCAAGTATATCTTGAAAAAACATAAAGTTACTCTGTACGTCTTCGCACCCCTGTACCTTTGACACAATTACTTTTGCGAATTGTGACCATCCTTGCTTTTCTTCTGCTAGAATATTGTAGAATGGAGACGTATAAGACCCGCCATGCTGGGATGGGTCTAAAAACTGGACTCTCGGGTTGTTGGTCAAACTCCTTCCTAAGACCTTAGCTGACTCTTCAAAAGTATACTCTGTTGATCCCGGCTCTGGGTTTACGTAAGTCAAATCGTCTGCGGTTATTTCGACTGGATTATGTCCATACAAAAACCCCTGTGGAATTTGTCCTTGCGAGTCAGACATCATTGACTTCAAGAGTTTGTCAAACATAATTGCGTTTATTCCGCCTATCACGCTTTCAGCGTTATCCAGTGAAATTGAGGTGTCGCCAAACAAGGACCATGTTCTCTCTAAAAATGCGCGCATCATTTTGGCCCTATATCTTCCGGTCTCCTTTACAAATGGCGCAAGATCGTTTAGCATTTGTATATGCACGTCTTCGACTGGCTCTAGAACTTCTATGTCGAAGTCGGTGAACTCCGGTGTTACGATTCTAACCTTGTGGGCAAAAGAATTCTTGCCGCCGTCATATAATTTTATATTTGATTTGAAAACACCATCTTCATAGTCACCGGTGTACCTTAAATTTAATTTTGGAGTAACATCTTTGTTCCACTTGTCTTCGATATTCAAGAATTGGTTTCTCACCTCGATACCAATGGTTTGGGGAAGGTCAGCTACATCTGGAAATATAAAGGCCAATGAGCCAAGAGAGGACTTCAAATTACGATACCAATTGTAATAATTTAGTGATCCGCCTTTCTTGTCTGCCAATATTTGACTTAAAATTCCTGGTGCGTCAAAGGGCTCCCACAGATTCCAGTCAACCATGTCATCCATAAATGCTTTTTGGATTCTGCTGAACACACCCGCTTTGACATTCTTATACGATTCAGTTTCTCTGGCTTTTTTCAATACTGCGCCAACACTATTAATATTATCAACACAATCCGGATCAGCCGATGTTGCCAAAGCTTGGTCTAAAATATCTTCTAGAACAGAATTAGGGCCGTTTAGGACCATGTCTAACACTTGGTCCATGTTATCTTCGGCGCGGTCTTGTTCTTGCTGATTATACTCATCCAAGACTTCTTTGGGCAAGGAAGATAGAGCGTCATTGTTAATGTTTGCTAGGTTCTGCCTTTCTACGTTTGTTAGGCACTTGTTTGCCGGAGAATCTATGATTGGATTCGAATCAACTTGTCTATCAAGTTCCTCAAGTTGGTCTGGGGTGAGTAGTCCAGCTGCCATTTCAAAAAAGTTTGCCACTGATTCTGGGTCAGACAGCACATCAGAGAATGCTGGTGAATTGGTCCTAACAGCTTCAACGACACTTCTCATGTATTGACTGTCTGGATTGCCGGTAAGTGCCCTTTTAGCCTGCACATCTGTACCAGCATTTGAAATTGTTTCTGCCAATATGCCATACTCTTCTTGTGGTAGCGGGGGTCTTCCCTCTGGTGCGGCACCTGCTGCTTGTAATATCTCTGACTCGCTACACCCTTCTCTACCTAACAATTCCATGAGACTAACAGTTGTTGGCAATTGGCCTCCGAGCAATTTACACAATGAGGCATCAATCAACTGGGCTAGTTTTGCAAATAACGCCGCTAGAGCTTGCTTAATTGTCATCTTCAGGGCCCTTATAAATGATTTTACAAGATTATCCAATATAAAGCTCCAACTAAATCTAGGAAATTGTAAAATTTCCGGTGCTGCCAGATCGGTATCCCCATCGCCACAAGGGTCAAAAGTTAAAGTGCTAAGAAAATTTCCTATTGGAGGGAACATAAAGTGAGTTTTCGGGCAACTAAACTTGGACACAAAACTGGTCAGTATTTTTATGCCGGGTAAATTATCAAGAGCGCTCATTATTTCTTGTATTTCGGCGGTCTCAATGATTGCATCAACATACGCCTTTGTAATTGCTTGTTGAGTGTTGCCAAGTGCTTTACCTAATGTCCCTTGCTCATAGTCGTCGCCTGGCCTTAGACTGGCAAACCTGTTCTTATTAGCTTCTTCGGTAATCAGGGCTTCTTTTTCTTCATCTGATAAATTGTTCCAGTCGTCGAATTGCGCTGTCTCCTGTAGGTCCTTTTGCAGCGTTATAGACTCTCCCCTCATTTGTTCAATTTTAGCTAACGAGGAGATGGCTGCTTTGGATAGTTGCTGCATTATTCCTTTTATTTCGGGTGTTTCACCAGCTCTTATCTCTGTTATTTCGTTGTTTATTGCTTTTAATTCATCTTCTTTTTCTTCCTGACGGAATCCCAAGTTAAATATTTGGTCTTTGATTTGTTGCACAGCACCGGGATTATCTTGAAGCAATTCTTGTTCGCGCTCGTTATCAGCTAGCACCTCTCTTAGCTCTTTAATGTTTTGTTTTATCTCAGCTAAACTTTTTGAGACTTCGAGAAGTTGTTTTTCTTTTTCAAAGACCAATGAATTAATAATTTCCTTCATTGCTTCGCTGTTTTCTGCGGGGATGTAATTTAATATGTTTGTAACGTACTCATTGATTTGCTCGGATGTCTGGGTTATGTTGAACTTAAAGACATCAATTTTGTCATTTGTGTCGCCAAATGGTGAACTATCAGTGGAAGGGTCTATGCTAGTAAATCCTGACTCGCTGTTCGGGTTATAAGTTATCAAGTAGCCGACGTTTAGAGATTCCAATGCGTCTGCGCCATCGGGTTTGAAAGAGACTTCCAATTGTCCGGAAAAGGAACTCTTTTTTAATTCAGAAAAAACTTGTTGTACTCTATTTTTAAGTGCCAAAGTTCCGCCCTCAGCGTTCAATCTTTGGTCCTTTGCCTCAGTTGCTCTGTTTACTCGTGGCCCCTGTAGAGAACCAGCTTTCCATCCGGGCTCCCATGGTGCTGGCATATCTTTAAATTCTTCTTCTACTATTTCTCTGACTTTGTCCTGCTTGTCAGCTGGAAGACCCGCTAGCACGACTTCAAGACCCTCTGCTGCTATGTTTTTCATAGCTGACTTTATGACTGCCAAATAAGCAGTGTCCAAGTCTACACCTCTAAATAAACACTTTAAAATAGTTAAAGCGAAATCTTTAAATGAGCAAGGGTTGAACATTCTGATCAGAGTTTTTAGGTGCTCTCCTGTTCCCTCGTCACCCTCAAAAGACAATTTAAAATCGGACAGAGCCTTGAACAAGGGAGAGGTCTCTTTTATGTTTCTTTTTTCTTTTCTGTATTTATCATAAACGTATGATTTCATATAGTCTATTCTACCGTCGAATGTCTCTCTCTTGAACTTATCGGTGTCAAAACCAAAATCCGGCAGGTTTTGATATATTTTTATCTTGTTCGGGTCAAAATCAGACGGGGTTTTGTCAAAAGGGTATTCATTTCCATACATTGATAAGCAATTGGATTTGTTAAATTGATATGCAAAAGCTTTAGAAAAACTCAGACCACCCTTCAGTACCGCAGAATTAATTTGATTTACATCAGCCAAACAAGTGTCTGGTCTTTGGTCTTTAAATTTGTTGGAGCTACCAAAATCAACACCCAATTGTGGAAACGTGTATTCAACAACAAAGTCAAGCCAAGGCGGTGTCTTTCTGGCTGTTAGTAGTGGATGTATCTTATCTAATACAGAAATATACCCCATTGTAGTTTGGTCCCTAACTGATCCCTTCTCCAAAAAGGGTTTTTCGAAGCCTTTCTTCATCTTTATGAAGCGGCAATTTTTTCTCTTAACCCTAATTCTCTTTATTTTGAAAGGTTCTTCTGGGTCTGTTTTATCGAACGTTATTTCTATCTTGTGAGCCTTAACTCCACCTGATGGTGCGTCACCATATCTAAAATTATTACTATCAAGCAATGTCTGTAGGGCTGATCTAAATGATCTCATCCTACTTACAATAAAAGACAGATAAAATTGTTTATTAGAATCAGCAAAAAAGAGACTACCGTTCTCCATTTGAAAGAAATGTGCTTGGTACTTTGAATACACTTCCAGCGCAGAGGTGGTCTCTTTAAGAGCTATATCAAATTCTTTAACATTCATGACCAACTTCTCAACGCTTGTATCAACCTCAGGTATGTCAGGCGTCTCAGGCACCCTATCAAAAACAAACGCTGGCACTGTCACCAAGACTTGTAAGATTCCACTATCGTTAATAGTGGTAAACCTAAACTCTGGTGTTCTTGCATATACCTCTAAAGCTTCCAAGTTAACCGCCACACCCTGCACAACTGGTGGTTCGTTAAAGGTTGTCATTGGTACGGAGTGAGCAACAAACTTTGTTGTTCCTAGATCTACCGGCCTATTAGTGTAGTCAATGTAATCTCTGAAATTTATATCAAAAGTTGGACCACATTGATCTCCGGGCTCTTGGGGAGGCAAAGCACAAATAATGTCATCTGATATCATTTTACCATAGTATGCCAACATCATACGAAGACCTGGCTTTACGTAGGTTCTTTTTAGTGCCTCGAAACCATTGCTATCAACTGCTGCTGCGATTGTGTCAACTCTAAATGTATCGCTGTTTTCATTAATGATAACAGCAATTGAGTACTCACAAGTTTTCTTGTTTAAAAAAGGCTTGTCCAAAGTCCACCAGTCTGGTGGTATGAAGCTCTCGTCAGGAATACAAGTTGGGCATATTTTATCTGGTTCGACCTCAGGTTTTGGCCCTATTTCACACACATCTTGCTGGGAAGCGAGAAATTCTGATTTGTTTTCTATTGTCATAAATACCTCAAGTTATAAACACTGAATTGCTAAGTATTGATTTTGCGCCCTTAAGTATCTCCAAATCATCTAAATAATTCATTTTTCTTAATTCAGAGTTTATGGAACCAAATATTTGTTCTGTCCATTGTCCAATATTTCCAACAAAATTGGTTGAAAATGGAGGGGACCCGAATGTTAGCACCGCCACACTGGAATTAAGAGCCATTAAATTTTCTGCTATGGTTTGTACGCTTTGACTAAAGTTCTTTAGTTGCTCTTCGACGGTATTTAAGTATTCTATCAAATTATCACCTAAAACTGCTGGTTGTAAGTTGTCTTCTGAGCCAGCTACCAAATCTATTCGTGGCCTTGATAGTCTACCTCCGAGAGTGTTAGTTTCTCCATCTTTGCCTAAACCCTCAACATTGGTAGCTCTACCACAATAAATTCTTACTGTCTCTCTGCCAATCATTCTTACATTGTCGGCCTTTATGCCAATCGCAGATTTTTCTGTTAAAACACTCACAGGCGTTTTGGTATTTTTCAGACCAAAATATTCATCAATATTTAAAGATTTTTGGGTTATATAAATTCTAGCCGCATCGGTTATAAAGTTGGGATTTGCTTTTTCTTCTGGCCCAATGGGTTTACCACCTTTTGCCATTTCGTCAGCAGAATTAAGGGCGTATCTGCCGACAACCAAGTCAATCATTCCACAAGATGAATACCCACTGCCACCGCAGCCAGAGTACCAGTGGGATGGCCTATCTCTTCCTAAAACTATAAAGCAGTTATTATTGGGCCCTCCTGGACTAGGAGATTGGGTAATTACTCTTTCACACTGGGCCTTGTTAAATTCAGGCACTGGTTCTCTTAGTGTTGTGCAGGCAATACCCTCTTCCACTCCTAAGTCAACCTGCTCTTGAGCGAAGTCATCTATGGAAGGTATTTTAAGTGGTGTAAATTTTGGTATTGTTGGCATTTTTTATCCCTAATTCTTGCAAATATTATTGAGCTGAAATATTGTCTGGTTTTGTGACTTTAACGTATTTATAAATAGCATTATAGACATCGGCACCATATTTTTGCCCGGCTATTAATCTTTTATTTTTATCTAACTTTACTGAGCCTTGTCCGACTCGTTGACCTTCATTCCCGCCAACGACGGTTGCTATGAACCCCTCTCCGGACTTTATTATTTTTGTTACAATTCTCATATGACTATTGCCACCATTAATTATTGTGCTAAAATTTGTGGAAGGGCTACCGCTACGGCCATTGTGGATGGCGTCACCAACTTCTAAAGGTGCCTCTTCGGGTCTAAAAGTCACAAAAACATTCTTATTAAGCCAATTGTTAAAGTTTTTCTTTACAGATGCTCTTTGTCTTATTCCTTGACTTGCGGCGTAATCAAAGTGAGATCCGCCACCACTGACACCAACGTCCATTCCTGGTGCGGACCAGTAATTAAGGTAGGCTACCTTAAAGAACCAACTACTCCAAAAACTTTCACCGGTTTTGCCTAGTTGCCCAGCGTAATAATCTGCTAGTGTATTAATATCTTTCCCTGAGGTTTGTTCCTTCTTTGTTAAACATGGAATATAAATATTTTGCTTAACCCATTCTCTGCCTAGTGGACTTGTCTCGAAGGTCTTGTCATAAGACCCAATTGTGTCGCCGGTAGACACAGCGCTCTTCCGCAGCTCTGATGCTCTGGTGGCAGCATCTACGGTAGGTGTTGATTGGTAAGTAATGCCATCAACTTCGAATTTATTCCCTACTGGGGCTGATGATGGGCCTATGTTATCCAAATTAGACATGATGCTGATATCAGCACCGCTATCAAACAAACCAAACGCTGAAAAGACCTCGTTAGGTAATTCCTGTCCGCCTCCGGTAATATAACAACCCTTAGCTCTTCTGTTGACGGTGTTTTGGTTGGGGTAATAATCAAATTCTGCTTCTCTCATTCTCCCTCCTTGCTTGGGGGACTGGCCGACTTTGAAACGGACTAGTACCTCTAAGTTAGTATAATTAATGGGGTTTGATTCAGTATCTGTGGCGTAAAATCTAGATACAGCAGAGATATGGTTGCCAACTAACATCATATCTTGTTTTTCGCTAAATTGATTTATATTAGCTGGTGAGTCTCTGCATTTATTGATGGGAATAAGACTGTTATGAAGTCCATTAATTCTAATTAAGGCTACAATCTTTTTGCCAAGAGCAAAAGTCTCTGTTTCATATGAAATAATTGAACCTTTATACGGACCTTCACCCAAATCTGAGTTGTCTTCGACAATCAAATCCGACACATCTTCGTTCTGCATCGCTAGTCTTGTTTTAAAGTCTGCTAAATCATACGCTGTTGCCGTTTTATTGCTCATTCATCGTTCTCCGATGATATTGCATCATAGATGTCTTCCATATCTTTCTTTGAAAGACCTTCGCTACCTTTACTCTTTGATACCATACCGGCAATCTTTACCAGTTGCTCGTTAGAGCGTTGCAAGGTTTCGACATATTTTGACATCACCATGCCAATCTCACGATGTCTTGATTCATCCTTTGAAAGCCACTTAATAGCATCATCTAGCAAATCTCGCGTTATTTTGCGATCATTGCGAATATTCTCAAGCACCTCGTTAACATATTCATCTAATTTTTTGCTCATATTACCCTAAATAGAAATTAATCAAATTTTACCTTTATCCCAGTCTTGTTTAAACAGTCTATATTTTTTTCTAAACTTATTTAATTGACAAACAATTTGCTTTGTATTCATGCCGGTTATCTCACGAAGGTAAAGGTATATAGCTTTTTTATTAAAAATCTCAATCTCTTCAACAGATCCTAGAATCTCTCTAATCGCCATATAAACTTTCTTTTCGTTGTCTTTCATATCATCAGTACCCCAGCCATCCATCTCAAACCAAAGTTTACTCCAGAAATCTTCCTTTTCTTTATCTTCATGATAAGGGTTGTAGCAAACAATTTTGGATGGATCTACTTCGTTTAGAGCCTTCTCGTAGTCTACTTCTCTTTGATTACGCTTTGTGGTTCTCTTGACCTGGTGTATAAACCAGTTCTTTGTTATAACACTAAAATAAGAAAAAGCTTTTGATCCCTTCTTGGGGTCATACTTCTCTAATATAGTGGTGAGCCACACTTTGCATTCGCACCTTAATTCATCAATATTTGGAAGGGTGGTAAATTTGTAGGTAAATACAATTTTATCAACCATCTGGTCAAAGGCCGGTTGTATCCACTTTACATACAGATCTGTTCTTATTTTATTGCAGTCTGTCTGTGTATAATCAATTATTGCTTTCTCGTGATCCAGCGTAAAATACATTTTCTTGGTCGATCGTCTTCTTGGCATCTTCTTGGTTTTCCTCTTGGTTATCGTCAGTCTCTTCTGGTGTGTCTTGCGGGACTGCTATTTCGTAAATGTCTTCAAATTCTTGTAGAACCTCATAAAGGCTCTTTGTATGTTCCATAAGATGCTGCAATGTCTCATCTCCATAGAACATTTCCATTTCATAAATTGCTTTCATGTGGTTTCTATAACTTGTTATCATTTGGGTCAAATCGCTTAAATTTTCGCCTACATAAAACAGCTTACCCAGTAGTGTACGTATGTAATAAAAAGCCAAAAAATTGGCACTTACGGACGTTAAAAGGGCCAATATTAGCCAGAATGTTAAGTCAATCTTCATAAGTTCGGTTCCTTGCTTCTTTCTTCATCTCTTTTAGAAGCTCTTGATTTTGTTTGATATAGTCTTTGGTGATGTCTCCAGTGGCAGGCTTGTTAACTGCAACTTCTTTTATAGATGGAATTTGTGGCACCCTAACCAAATGATCCTCAACATCACAGAGATCGCATTTATTATAGTTGTCATTCATCCCATGCCATACTTGAAAGTGTCCTTCACATGATAAGCACCGATATACATATCTTGGCATTAGCTTGTAACGACTCGACTTGTTTCTTTTGTCTTTGTCGCTGGTGAGCCTTCGGATTTGACGAGAGGCGGGTTTGTCACAACCAGTTGCCCTGCGTCGTCGACCTGGACATTGAAACCTTGAAGAACGGGAACGATATCCGTTTGCTCCATGAGTGATTTTTGTAGGGCCATCATTACGGCTCCAATTGCTTGATTTGATAATTTATAATTCATTTTTTACTCCTACCATTTAAAATTATTTTTGTAATATTCGACAATTTTTGGAAGTTCGTCGTCAAACTTCTTTTTGGGGGACCACCCTAACGCTCTTAGTTTGTCGTCATTTAGAGCGTATCTTACGTCTTGTCCCACTCTTTTGTATTCGAGATTTAAGTTATCCGTATAGTTTTCGTTTGTCCCACTAAAACATTTTATTATTTTTCTAGCTGTTTCTATATTTTTCTGCTCGAATCCGCCTGCAACATTGTAGATTTCATTAACCATGCCTGATTCAACTATCTTTATTACTGCGGATGCTGTGTCGTCTGCATGAAGCCAGTTGCGGATTGGCTCCCCTTTATCATGAAGTCTTATCTTTTTTCCTCTCATGAGGTGTTTAACACAGATTGGAATAAGTTTCTCCGGATACTGGCCTATGCCATAGTTGTTTGTTGGTCTTAGTATGACATATTTTATACCATAAGTACGAGCCCAAGCAAAAATTAACATATCAGAAGATGCTTTTGAAGCAGAGTACGGATTAGACGGTTTGAGAATATCTGTTTCAATATGTTCTCCACTGGCTATGTCGCCGTATACCTCGTCTGTGCTGAAATGAAAAAAGACAGGCTGGTCGTCTACGTTTTTTGGCTTTTTTCTGATTAGATCCAATATATTTTTAACCCCAACAACATTTGAGTGTATGAAATCTTCTGATTCAATTATACTGTTCCCCACGTGTGATTCTGCCGCTATGTTGATTATATAGTCGCAGTCAGGTATATGTTTTATTTCAGCAATGTCCTTTTTGACAAAGGTAAAGTTTACATGTTTCACAAACTCATCTAAAAAATTCAGGTTCGCAGCGTAAGTGCACTTATCAATGCCATACACTTTCCACCCTTTTTCTAAACACTGCCTGGTTACGTGAGAGCCAATAAGACCCAAGCATCCAGTTATTACAACCAATTTCATAAATATTCCTTATAAATCTAAATTCTTTATACCAGAGTCTCTCTTCAGGTTAATGGCGATTGCATAATTTTCAGCACTATTTGGCTTTCGATCATTTATTAAAATCCTTTTGCCACCGCCGATACCTAATATTAATTTATCATATATAATGCCCAATTTTCCTAATTGCAGTTGTGTCTGTTGTCTTAGGCTTTCTCGGCGGCCTGAGATCAATATGATATTATACCCCTTCTTGTCCCATTCTAAAATTGTTTCAACAGTACCATCCAAAATCTCTGGTTGAAAATCCGGCAAACATGTCACTGTTGGAGGGAAATGTTTAATTAGTGTTCCATCAATATCACAAAATATTGTCTTAGGGCGTGATTCCATCTATCAACTCCTTAATTTTATCATTTATTTTATTGTTAATAAGATGATCAATGTTTTCCATTTTAGACTTAACGCCATTAATAAAATCCTGGTCTGAGAGGATATAATGTCCGCAAATGTTAATTAATTCATCTTTTTTTAACGTGGGATCAAAATCACTAGAAACCCATTTTGTCCATTTTTTTGACTTGTAACACAAGTCCCAATACTTCTCAAAAAGATCAGGATAATTCTTTGTTATTGTTTCTAGATATGCACTTGTTTCAATTTGGCCAAATTCTGGGGCAATGTTTATACAATCTAGGCCAAGATTAAATTTGTGCTTTATTAAATCTACTGGTAGATAATCCCCATTGTGTTCTTTCGTCAGGATATCGTACTCTTTAACGGAATCAATCATTCTAGCTAGCCTATCAGAATCATACTGTCCTGTGTTATGATTTTCCCGCAAAGAGGTTCCAGACTGTATAACACAATATTTTATTCTCTTAAATCTATCAGAATCTAATTTGCTCTTTAATTTTCGCAAAAGCATAGAAACCTCTTCCGGATCAAATGCCCTAATCGACTCCTCTGTTCCTACTTCAAATAGTATCTTTGGATCTCTTTCACTACAAAAATTTATCATCTCAACAGTCCAGTTGACACCAGTTTCAAAATCCGGATGTTTTTTCCACGGATCTATGTGCACAACATCAAAAAATTTACAATCATAAGATAAAGACAAATACCCATCATCGTCGTTAGTTCCCTGTCCGGGTCCGGCATGGTCTCTGACAATGAATGAATCTTTCACATAATTTCTGAATGATTCGGTGTTCCAATTATTGACGTAGCCCCCGTCATAAGACACCTGCCTCCTAGATGGTATAAAGCCAATTTTATTGTTACTCCTTAAATTATGAGAAATAACACAATCAACAACATTTTTTGACATTGGTCCAATAAAATATTTAATCATTTGATAACCCCTTTACAAGATTCAGCTTTCCAAAATTAAACAAAAATTTGTTAAAAGGGTACTCATGAAGAGGGGCCATGTTTATCCATATCAGTGATGTTAGTACCTCTACTTTTTTATAATCATAGCCATTTTCAATAACAAACTTTTTTAGCGCTTGCTTACACCCTAAGAGTTTTGAGTTACATAAAATATAGCAATCATTATTTTCATGACTATAAAGATTACGATTCACAATTTCATGATTTATTGTTAAATTGTGATTCAACTTCGCTAAATCATAGTAGATATCTCCACATGTTAAATTGCCTGCAAAATCTTGTCTCCAATCTAAAAGGCAAAACCCGGCCTCTGTCTCTAATATATTATCCAAAATAAAATCACCATGAAACCTAACTGGTATTCCATCGCATAACCAATCCTTATCAATTTTAGACAAGATATCAAAGATTGGCGGTACTTTTTCCCCGTTTATGATGATTTCTTGATCTTCCTTTTGTCTCAAGAACTTATCAATTCGATGGTTTGTTTTTGAAATATAAAATTCAGCGCACAAATTTTTAAAATTATTAACTTCTCTCTTTTCCCATAGGTTGTCTTTCGCCCAATAAAGCAAATTCTGGAATGAGGGTACAGTAACACTATGGGCTAAAAGATTACCATGAACTTTGTTGTATTTATAAAAATTATTTGTATGGCCTGTGATCTTTGGCGTTATTCCTTCCAAGTCTTTTGACCTCAATACTCTGTTTTTAGTAATCAAAGAGTTAGAAAAAAACTTAATAATGTGATCATCAAAGAAGTAAATTGATTCCTCTTTTTTCTCTAAAACTTCCGCAAAGCAACTATAATACCTTCTTGTCTTCTCAAGTTCGCCTACATTCCCCATATCTAACCAATTTTCTGTTTTAAAAACAGTAAAGTCTACGTTTAAAATCATTTTGCTGATTATTTTACCATCATTCAGAGTCTTATCGTCGGCATTTTCGTGATAAGTCTTCTCCAAGAGATCCCAAAATAGAGCGTAGTCCTGAATTCCACATATTCCTGTGTATGCGTAATCATAACTTAACTCTCCTTTATCTTTAACCTGTTTGAGTAATTCCGACTCAACTAAAAGAGTAGCATATTGTGAAGAATCACTTCTTTTTGCTCCAATGCAGAAGTTTTTTCCAGAATTAATAGCCACTAGAAGATCAGAATTATCTGATAAGATTGTATCACAGGCGTTAAACACAAAAGGGCACTGTAGATACTTTTTTGCCTGCAACATTGAAAAGCCAAGACTAGATCCCTTACCGCTATAGTTCGATACCTCAACAAAAGAAAAATTGTATTCGGTATAGTTTAATTCTAAAAATTGCCTTACGTATTGTCCATAATGACCTAAGGTGATAACGAAATCTGTTCCTGCTGGGTAGCTTTCTATTACCAAAGAAAGGGCTGGCTTGTTTCCAACCCTTACCAGTGATTTGTTGGTAAAATCTGTTAGCTCCCCAAGTCGGCTGCCTATTCCACTAGTTGGTATTAATACTTTATAATTCACTTCTTATCCTTGTGTCTCATCATGGTGAGAGCTAGATTCTACACACTTCTTGCAAACAGGATGTTTCCAATACTCACCCTTCCTGTGTATCTCTCTTAAAAATTCAATCTGGTCAGACTTCCATGCTTCTTCTATGCTTTGTGTTAAGAGTTTTGATAATTCCTTAGCTTGTGTGAGCGGTGATTGATCCATTCCTACGTTTCTTTTTTTAGAGTACTTGATGTCTGGTTTTTTCTTACTTTTTAATCTGGCGATTGGCAACTCAGCCCCGAAAAAAGTACAACAGGGAAGAATAGTGCCATTGTATCTAACAACCAAGTGGTTAAAGGGCTGAGAGCACTTAAACGATCTGATATTTTGGCTTCGATTTTCTATCGTGGGTTTGATAATGTTTACTAGATCCTGTATGCCGATAGCATCTGCTTTGTTTTTCCAAAAGTCTATAAATCGCTGTAGCTCTTCTTCGTTGTCTTTCGTTTTTACAAAATTGACCCTCAGTGTTGGAAGTTCTGTTTTAAAATCTTCATCCCTGATTTGGACAAATCTCTCCACCTTACTTATAATTTGTTCTAAAGAGTAACTACTAACTCTTATTTTTTTAAATGTCTCATCAGAAGCAGCGTCTAGAGATATTTGTATTCTAGTGAGACCAGAATTTATCAATTCTCTAGAAATTTGTTCATTTAGCAAAGACCCGTTTGTGCTAAAATAAACATCTAAAACCCCAGCTTCCCTAGCAAAGTTTATATATTTTACAACGTCCTTTCTTATCAATGGCTCATTTATATAGTTTAGCCTGACTACTTTTAGTCCTTTTTTGACCCCATCAGATATTACCTCTTTAAAAACTTCAAAATCAAACCATGTCTCTTTTCCCATCCCCTTTGTTGACTCAGCACTCCAAGTGCACATTGGACAGCGAAAATTGCAACTATAATTCAACTCGAAGTCAATCTGGATTGGGTAATCAGGGACTTTTCCCAAATCATAAGATTCTCTCCATAGTCTTCTGTATTCGTCATATGACTCACCATCATTATATTTGCGGACAATACCATGTATATCTTTAGTATCAACAACACTAGTCCAATCTTTTCTTTGTTTATCTTTTTTATCTTCCATAATCATCCCTCAGTCTAACAATATCGTCTTCGCCAAAATACTCACCAAGTTGAATCTCTATAAAGTGCAGGTCTTCATTTCCAGAATTCCTGATCTGATGTTTTGCTTTGACTGGTACATGAATAATATCTCCGACTTTTACATCTGAATCTTTATCATCAAGTGTCAATCTACCTTGCCCCTTCGTCAAAACCCAAATTTCACTTCTTCTAAAATGATACTGATAGCTTGGGGCTTGACCTGGTTTAATAATAATCTCTTTCACTTTGCAATAATCCCGATCAATAAGATTCTCAAAAGTGCCCCATGGGCGGCTCTCTTTGTAATTCATAAAATAAACCTCGCACTAGAATTGATATTTTCTAAGATATCACTCTTAATTTCTTGTGTATACTGACCTGCCTTTAAGACGATCAAGGGACTATCAAGACCCCTTAATATTTGCGGGCTCCTGACATATAAGGATGTTCCATAAAGTCTTTCTCCTTGTTTAACTGTATCGTTATCAAGTATAAACGAGAAATGTTTATCGCTTAGTCCAAAATTAATCAAAGATTGGGTAAATATATGGGCTCCAAAAATGAACTTTTCTTTGTCATCTTCCAAAAGTATTTTATCTATTTTTTTGACTTCCTTGTTATAATAGTCTATAAAGTTATCTAAAAAATCTGATTTTTGCTCAAAGTTTGCT